>Ga0228710_1000535_pt1 | contig 49012 bp, 19 predicted proteins | sample MedpolnodulmetaG_FD_177995 | JGI IMG/M metagenome (GOLD analysis project Ga0228710, IMG submission 177995) | Root nodule microbial communities from Medicago polymorpha collected in Santa Monica, California, United States - pink nodules | ecosystem: Host-associated > Plants > Roots > Nodule... | reverse complement strand
ATCTGTAAAATTTGAAATAAACTCAAAAAACGTGACAGTATATTATAGGGGGCTCAGAGAGTGGCGATGTATGCAAAAAGAAAGGGCAATTCCGTCAAAATAAAGAAAAACGACGTTGCACCATATAAATCATGTAACCATTTCATATTCTCTACTGGCTCTAGGGTTTCTGAGTAACTTCATTCAATGTGAATTTCTTTCGCACAATTTAGGGTACGATTTCGTTTCTATTTGATGTGTTTTTACATCATTTAGGATAGTTAGATATTTTGTTCATTTATTTTTTGCTTTTTCTTTTTGTTTCCGTATTCGATCATGAAATTATGTTTCACTTTTTTTCATCTAAGGGTGATTCTTCCTCTGATATTATTTCATTGTTAATTGCAAACCCTTCAATTTTACATATTAGTTTGGAGAAACGAATAATCCCTCTTTTTGAATTGTTCAACAGCTTCTTTTAGGGTTGCTTTGGCAGCGAATAAAGGTTTGAGTAAAAAAAATATATACTTACTCTAAAAGCTTTTCTAAACCCTAATTGCTTTTGTGATTTCCCTCTCAAACACTAATCAGAGGCGTGTGATGCAAGTCATCAACACATCATTAAATGCTATTTTCAAAGTTTAAAATTTGAATTCCCTCATTTCCCTCCTATATGCTGCTGACATAACTTAGAGACCTTTGGGTATCTAACCACCTCACTAAATGCAATATTTTATGCTTCCCATGCATACATGCTGTCAATGCATTTTAAGAGTTATATGTAAGTGTAGAACTCATCAATGAATCTTTTGCATAATCTTTCATTTAGTTTATTAATGAAATTATTTTTTATGGAGATCTCGTGCAAGAATAAAGGTAGTAATGAGGGAGCTCTCATGGGAAGAAATCAAGAGTTGTTGAAATATTGCTTGAGCTATGATGTGTTTGTTCAACATTACAATTTTAGAGTTTTGATTATTTAATGGTCATGTTGCAAATTTATGGAAAAAAATACATATGTTGAGAATTATTTCATTATTATGCTAAAAGCATGTTCCTATTATAACTAAGGATCGTTCAAACAAAAAAATACTCATGATATCGAGATAACTTAAGGAGGCTATTTTATTAAGTAGTGTGATTTAACTAATTAAGAAGACTCATAATAAGTTTGTTGCAACATTAGAGATAACTTACTTAAATTCAAAGTTTTTTTCAATGGTCACAAACTCACAATTTATTCACATTTCATTTTTGCCTTCACTCCTCCAATTGATTTGTTTTGGTAGCTTTTTGGTGGTTTATAATTCAATCCTCAACTACTTTCTAACAATGATGTAATTTAGGTAGCCTTTTTTCCTCAATGTCTTATTTTGATGTATTGCATTCCAATGGTAGCAACAAACTATATTACTAAAGTCACCATTATACGGCTAATATTTATCGTAATTGGAATTTTATAAAATATTACTTACATTGGTTCAGTTATAACCAATTGACTTACATAGAAAGGGAATAATAATTGTAACTTAAACGCACAGGTGTAAGCTGAAAGGACCCGTGCTCCGCACGGGTCGATGGTCTAGTGTGATGAGAAATTTGATGCCTTTAAGAAAAAGGGTTGGTTTGATGAAGCTGTTATTCATGCATTTCGGTTGCAACTTAAAATATTCATCATAAATCCTAACGTGAGAATTTTTTCTCATACTTATCGTAGATTCTCTTGAGTAAAATATTCATCCCATATCCGAATGTGAGAATTATTTTCTCATACTTATCTTAGATTCTCTTAAAGTAAAATATTCATCCTAAATCCTAATGCGATAATTTTTTTCCGCGTTCTTATATCATCTACACCATGTCGAGCCATTAAGCATTTGAACTGGAGTTAACATTTCACAGTCTCACAATAATTTGAGCGAATCGTGATTTTCACTCTTGAATAAACAAAGTGAGATTCTAAAACTAAGTTTAAGATAAATTATTGATATTTTACATAAAAAAATGTTAATTGTTCTCCATAGTGTTCTCATTACCATAACCACGCTCACCGAGAGATTAAACCAAAAGGGCAATGTGTTACAACACTTAAAATCTTGTTCCTTTGTGGCCGATCTTAGGCATTCCATAAAAACAGATAACTTTAATCTTTGCATAACCAGCTAACAACAACACATGTCTAATTTCAAGGGATTTTGTTTGGCAATATCACATTTTAAGCTCATGTAGCTTTGGTAAAAATTTTCTTATGATTTATAACTTATTTTGATAAGTTAATTCAACCAGCTTATAATTTTTTATCTCTTAATTTATCCCGGTCAACTTACTTGAAAGAAAATACACTAATGAATCATATTTTTTATGTCATTTCATATTTATAGATTAGTTCAACCATTAATTTTATCAAACATCATAAATTCAATTAAATAACTTATTCACGGTAAATTGTAACCTATTTACTATAAGCTCGTTTGTCATACAATAGCTTATTAGATATCCAATACCTTTTACCAAACAAAGCTTAAATGAGTCCAATTTTTTTGTCCTACACCCCAAAATATTTAAAATGTATATAATGAAGAGAATATACAGTGAGAGAGAGGGGCCAATAAAGGTTGTCTTAATTGATAACATCTTTAACGGATAATCAGCAAGTAGATAATCCATGAGTACCTTTGTAAGTGTTTTGAACCTTGATGACTGTCCTGCATTTAGGGTGCGTTTGATCTGGTAAAAAATGAAGGACGTGACACGACAACTCCAATTGTATAATGTTTAATTTGTAAAACTGTTTATGGGATAGGGTAAACTTAAGGCAAGTACATGACAAAAAGATAAATTTCATCTCTCATTATACCACAACACAACTTTTGTCTCACATACAAGTTATCTAAAATAAAAATATAATTTTATCCAAAAATTTGTATTAGACAAAAAAATTATTCAATATTATAAAAATTTGTGTTGTATTGTTCTTGGTTTGTTCAACACAAATTTTTGTATATGGAAGAAAAGAATAGGACTAATATGGCAACATATAATTGGATAAACGACTAAAATAAGAAAACTTTGTCAAAAAAACAAAAAATAACACTATAGTAAATCGTATATGCTTGGGAAGAGGGTTCTCAGAAGGATCTCATTCTCATCACTACTCAGATCTCAATCTCCTTCTCTTTCTTTCTTTCTCTCTTCTCTCTCGATCTTCATTCTCCATAACCTAATCCCAAATCACACACATCACCATTAACCTCGAAGATGCTGACGAAATTCGAAACCAAGAGTAACAGAGTGAAGGGTCTCAGTTTCCATCCCAAACGTCCATGGATCCTCGCTAGTCTCCACAGTGGCGTCATTCAGCTTTGGGATTACCGTATGGGAACCCTAATTGACAAATTCGACGAACACGACGGTCCCGTTCGCGGTGTTCATTTTCACAATTCTCAACCTCTCTTTGTCTCTGGAGGTAAATAAATTCATAGATCTAATCTCATATATGTTAAATCACATTAGATCGTTATTAATTTCTATTAATTGAAATTTTCAGGTGATGATTACAAGATTAAGGTTTGGAACTATAAGCTGCATAGGTGTTTGTTTACTTTGTTAGGTCATTTAGATTATATCCGAACCGTTCAATTTCATCATGAGAGTCCGTGGATTGTGAGTGCGAGTGATGATCAAACGATTCGAATCTGGAACTGGCAGTCACGTACTTGCATTTCTGTTTTGACTGGACACAATCATTATGTGATGTGTGCGCTTTTTCATCCTAAGGATGATCTTGTTGTGTCTGCGTCGTTGGATCAGACTGTTCGTGTTTGGGATATTGGATCGTTGAAAAGGAAGAGTGCTTCTCCCGCGGATGATATATTGAGGTTGGGTCAGATGAATACTGATCTTTTTGGTGGTGTTGATGCTGTTGTTAAGTATGTTTTGGAAGGTCATGATCGTGGGGTTAACTGGGCTTCGTTTCATCCAACATTGCCGCTTATTGTCTCTGCTGCCGATGATAGGCAAGTTAAGATTTGGAGGATGAATGGTAAATATCGAAACATTCTTTTGTTGTTGATTAATTGGGATATGACATGATTGATATATATCTGTCTTTACATTTCTTGTTTCTAATGATATGGATGTGATTCTGGTTATTATATTATGTTAACAAACATGTGGACGAACTTGTTTTACATATATTTGTCGGTGTTTAAAGTAAATTGTGTCAAATGTTGTAATTTGTATACATTAAATGTTGTGGCATATAGTTAAAATGCAAGTTTAGATTTGGAGGATGAATGGTAAATATCAAAACATTCTTAAGTGCGTTTAGGAAAAAAAACATCCCCAAGTTATCAATTAATAGGACAAGGCTTGATTGACACATATCCAACTTTACATTTTTTGATTTAAATGCTATGTTTATTGCATTTTCAATTAGTATGGATGCAATTCTGGTTGTTATATTATGTTAACATGTGTTTGAGTGTGTGGAGGAACTTATAATACATATATTTGCCGGGTTAAAGTAAATTATGTGTCAAATCAGTTCTTCTATTGTAATTTGTATGCAGTAAATGTTGTGTTGTGGTTTATAGTGAAAACATTAACTTGGTTTTGTAGTATTTGAGGTGTGATTAGTTTCTGCTGCTAATGAAATATCTATTCATTTTCAGATACAAAGGCATGGGAAGTGGACACTTTGAGAGGGCATATGAATAATGTTTCATGTGTGATGTTCCATGCCAAACAGGATATCATTGTGTCTAACTCTGAAGACAAAAGTATTCGCATATGGGATGCAACAAAGCGGACTGGAATTCAAACATTCCGCCGAGAGCATGATAGGTTTTGGATTCTCTCTGCACATCCTGAAATGAATCTGTTAGCGGCTGGTCATGACAGTGGCATGATTGTTTTTAAGTTGGAGAGGGAAAGGCCCGCATTTGTGGTTAGTGGGGATTCTTTATTCTACACAAAAGACCGGTTCTTGTGTTTCTATGAATTCTCAACACAAAGAGACGTGCAAGTACTTCCATTTCGACGACCGGGTTCTTTAAGCTTGAATCAAAGTCCAAAGACTCTTTCCTATAGCCCAGCTGAAAATGCATTTCTTTTGTGTTCAGATGTAGATGGTGGATCTTATGAGTTGTATTGCATATCGAAGGACGGTTATGGTAGGGGAGACGTGCAAGATGCAAAAAAAGGTCACGGGGGATCAGCTGTCTTTGTTGCTCGTAATCGGTTTGCTGTGCTTGAGAAGAGCAGCAATCAAGTCCTTATAAAAAATTTAAAGAATGAGATTGTTAAAAAGAGCGCCCTTCCAATTGCCACTGATGCTATATTCTATGCAGGAACAGGCAACTTACTTTGTAGGTCAGAGGATAGGGTTGTTGTGTTTGATCTTCAGCAAAGGATTGTTCTTGGTGATCTCCAGACCCCCTTTATCAAATATGTTGTCTGGTCTAATGATACGGAACATGTTGCTCTGCTCAGCAAACATGCCATTATAATAGCCAGCAAGAAGCTTGTGCACCAATGTACTCTCCACGAGACAATCCGTGTAAAAAGTGGAGCTTGGGATGACAATGGTGTTTTCATTTATACAACACTAAATCACATAAAGTATTGTCTTCCCAATGGAGATAATGGGATTATAAAAACCCTTGATGTTCCAATTTATATCACAAAGGTTTCAGCAAACAGAATCTTTTGCTTGGATCGGGATGGAAAGAGCCGAGTAATAACTATTGATGCAACTGAATATATTTTTAAGCTTTCCCTCTTCAAGAAAAAATATGACCATGTTATGAACATGATAAGGAACTCACAGCTCTGTGGGCAAGCTATGATTGCTTATCTTCAACAGAAGGGCTTTCCCGAGGTTGCCCTGCATTTTGTGAAAGATGAAAAAATTCGGTTCAATTTGGCTATAGAAAGTGGGAACATTCAGATTGCAGTTGCATCAGCTACTGCAATTGATGAGAAAGATTACTGGTATCGCTTAGGAGTCGAGGCTCTTCGCCAAGGTAATGCTGGCATAGTAGAGTATGCATATCAGAGGACAAAAAATTTTGAGAGGTTGTCTTTTCTTTATCTTGTAACTGGCAACTTGGAGAAGCTTTCGAAGATGTTGAAAATTGCTGAAGTGAAGAATGACGTGATGGGCCAGTTTCACAATGCCTTGTATATGGGTGATGTTCAAGAACGTGTCAAGGTTTTGGAGAATGTGGGTCATTTGCCTCTTGCTTATGTCGCTGCGTCAGTGCATGGGTTGGATGATGTTGCAAAACGGCTTGCAGCTGAACTAGGAGATAATGTCCCATCTTTGCCTGAGGGGAAAGTACCGTCTCTCTTGATGCCTCCTTCACCTGTCATGTGTGGAAGTGATTGGCCCCTTCTTAGGGTTATGCGAGGCATGTTTGATGGCGGATTTGACAATACAGGCCGGGGAATTGCTGATGAAGAAGAGGACGAGGCTCCTGATGGCGACTGGGGTGAGGAGCTTGACATAGTTGATGTAGATGCAAATGGAGATGTTACTACAATTTTGGAAGATGGAGAAGTAGCTGAAGAAAATGATGAAGAAGGTGGATGGGAGATGGAGGATTTAGAGTTGGGCCCTGAAGCTGACACCCCAAAAGCTTCTGTTGGCACACAGTCTTCAGGTTTTATCCCCCCAACTACTGGCATGCCAGTAAGCCATATATGGACGCAGAAATCGTCACTTGCGGCAGAGCATGCAGCTGCTGGAAATTTCGATACTGCAATGAGGTTGCTGAACCGACAACTCGGGATAAGAAATTTTGCCCCCTTGAAATCCATGTTTCTTGATCTTCATACTGGCAGTCATTCCTATCTGCGTGCATTTTCATCTGCTCCAATCATATCACTTGCAGTTGAAAGAGGTTGGACTGAGTCATCTAGCACAAGTGTGAGAGGCCCCCCAGCACTTCCTTTCAAGTTGTCTCAGCTGGATGAAAAACTTAGAGCTGGTTATAAGTTCTTTACTGCCGGGAAATTCACCGAGGCTCTTAAGACATTTGTTAATATTCTTCATACAATTCCTTTGATTGTGGTGGAGTCAAGGAGGGAAGTGGATGATGTGAAGGAACTAATTATCATAGTCAAAGAGTATGTTTTGGGTTTGCAGATCGAGCTGAAGAGGAGAGAAACTAAGGACAATCCAGTAAGACAGCAGGAGCTTGCTGCTTATTTCACTCACTGCAACCTTCAGGCACCTCACTTGAGGTTAGCATTGCAGAATGCAATGGTAACCTGCTTCAAGGCAAAGAACCTTGCCACCGCTGCTAACTTCGCTAGGAGGCTACTTGAGACAAATCCCACCATTGAAAACCAAGCGAAGACAGCAAGGCAAGTGCTGGCAGCCGCGGAAAGAAATATGACTGATGCCACACAGTTGAACTATGATTTCCGAAATCCATTTGTTATTTGCGGTGCAACCTATGTGCCAATCTATCGAGGGCAGAAGGATGTTGCTTGCCCCTATTGTACTTCACGTTTTGTGCCAAGCCAGGAGGGGCAGCTTTGTACTGTTTGTGATATTTCAGTGGTAGGTGCTGATGCTTCTGGACTGCTCTGCTCACCTTCCCAGGTACGCTGATTGAGCTATATGGGACCAGGAGCATTTTCTCAAATTTTGTTTCAGGTCAATTTTCAGCACTAGATAGATCCCTATTGTTCAGTTAATATTTTCATGGGACTGTGGTAGAAGCATGAAATAGTCAAGTGGAATTACTTTTTGCTCTTCAGCTTACTCTTTTGTTCAGTTAAAAGTGATTTTCAATGTAATAAATCAATTTCGTATCTTTGAGGGTTGTTAGTTTTTCATACACAAGAAAGTGAAAGGTTGTACTTGGATCAAATTTATGGTTATAGGCTATATATGCAAGACTTGATTTTGCATTTTTGTTTGTCAAAGTACATATTATGCTTGTTCAATCGGGGGCTTCAGTGACTTGGTTGCAAGAAACATGTTTCTTTTGTGTATTTTTTATTTGATCGGCAGTCGATGCAATTTACTCATGTTTAATCAGTTACCACCCTTATGAGTTCTTTTTCATATTGCTACTTCCTAATCCTATACCTGCTTTTAAAAAAGTAGCGGGTATGTTAAAAAGCGTAAAAAAATAATGTTCAAAAGAGTATTTTGGTAGCATTACTTCCACTTGCACTGTTAGCCACTTGACAGAGATAACTGGTTTGAACTATGGCATTTTATTAGAGTTATATATTGAGAAAGATAAAAAATAAAAAAATCCTTCTTAATTCTATCGTCAATTCAAATATATGAGAGCTAAGGGGTGCTTCTTACAATTTAGAAAGATTTTGAATGAGCAATGGCTCTCTTGGGAAGTTATGCCCTTCGATTTTGTTTAATCTCGTACTACTCCTGTCTCTATTTTTAAATTCATTCAATAAATAATGTAGGTTTAATTGCAGTTTTGGTCCTCCTATTTTAATCATTTAGCAAAATTGGTCCCCTATTTTAAAATTCGATAGTTTTAGTCCCTCTATCTAAAATTTTATATGGTGATATAGCATGTTCTAAATGGAATTTTCAAAGGAATTTTCTTACGGTTTCGTTGATGTTGATGTTCTGTCATCTTCAGATCATATAACATTTAAAATCTATCACATCACCTTTTTTTAGTGAAAAAATATGACGGAGGGACCAAATCTGTCGAATATTAAAATAGGGTGACCAATTCCTCAAAAAGATGAAAATAGGGGGACCAAAACTGCAATTAAGTCAATAATGTATTTAGCTTATATTAGAAATTGGATACATTATTTATTAAATGAACTTAAAAAATGAACTTTCTCTTATAATAGTGATTGGACGAAGTAGTTATTTTCTGTTTTCCTGAATGTATTAGATTTTCCTTTTTGACTGATAAATATACCATTCAAATGCCATAGAAAAAATGCAATCGGTTGGTCAAATATTTTCTAGCCAAACTAAGAATTGTTAACAATAATCCTAGCTAAAGAGGAGCATTTGTATTAGCTTCTCTTCTAATATGATTACAATGAAATTTGATAAAAGACAAACTGGAAAGTTTGCACTGGAAAGTTTGCAATCTTCTATAATCATTCTAAAGCATTAGGGGTAGAGCTCTTCATACGGGTTAACGTTCTTCTTATTGATTTTAAAATAGCATATCATTTGCAAATCTTAAGCCATGCCTCATTCCTAAAGCTTCTGCAATATCAGCATTTGGGATGTTATCATCGATGTTCCAAGTAGCAACAGCCATAATAAGTCCTTCATCTCCTAAAATAGAATAAACTCAATTCAGTATAAACTCATTCATAATTTACTGGATCTGCAACATCGATGTTCCATCTAGGCTGAGGATACCATATACTTCCTGTAGGCTTTCTATTTGACATAATTAACTGGTTTGCAGTCGGGTCTAGTATTATATTGTAGTTTGAGAGATACATTGCCAAAACCTTCTCGAGGTTTCTGAGATACAAAATTCCCCGTCTTCAAAACACTATTTCTTCCTTTCAAAGTAAATATGTCACAGAGAGCAAGAGAGAATATATTCCACTACTACCACCGCATGAGTACTTACAATTAGAGTAATTTGACTCTCTCGAGCCATGCAGAAAACGTGCCATTTTTTTTTTTACTAAACGTACCATTTTCTTTAGCAATATACGAAAAACCGAATTTCTAGAAGGGAGAAGCAAATCTTCCTTACTCAAAAGCAATATTGAAACACGTCTTTTAAAAAAAAAAAAATGTTAACTTGTGTCTTTGGACACAACAAATCAAATATTGAAAAAGAATTTTTGGAAGTGTACATTAAATATCTTGAAAGTTTAAAAGTTTATCTTTTTAATATAAAGTCTCTTTTTCAATTCTTTATTTAACTACTTTACTTGTGTCATGACCCACTAAAGACGCCTCTTAAATAAACTTTTTTTTTTTTTTTTTTGTCTTAGATGAAGTGGTAATCCACTGGAAATAAACTCACACACAACTGTTAGGTCCCGGGATCGAACCCGGATCATGATGTCTGACCTTGCAATTTTGACATTTGTCAGCTAAGGTAGGACTTCTAGACAAATAAGCTTGTTTTAACCAGCACAATACAAAAAAAATTAAAACTATTAATTAAATTTAAGGGTTAAGTACATTTTTAGTCCCTATAAATTATAGGTTCGGCATGAATTTTAGGCTTATTTATATGATTAGTCCCTGTAAATAGGGGTCACTTTAATTTTAGTCCCTGAATTTGTTAATCCTTCCAATTTTGACCTGCAAATATTAATCATTTGAGTTTTGGTCCTTGAACTCATTTAATTGCTGACATGTCTCGATTTAGTTGACGTGGAAGAGATGAGTGGACAACTCACATAAAAGGAGGATGGACCGGCGAAAATGCAAGTCACAGACAAATGTGAAATGACTATGACACCCTTTCTTTAGCTTCTTCTTTCCACCTCTTCTTCATCTTCATCCCAAAGTTAAAAAATTCCAAAAAAGCTATAAAAAAAAAAATCATATCAATTTCTCCTACATCAACACTTTGGTTTCTACACTATCACGACAACTCACAAAGTTTTTCACAAACTTGAATCTCAATTCAGATTTTTGGAATTTGATTAAGCAATGATCTAATCCTAATCTAAATTCACTCACAATGTTCACAAATGTTCTGATTTTGTTTGAATCGTAATAAAAAAAAGCAATGAAGAAAAACTTTGAGCTTTGACAAAGAAAAATAACAAATTCAAATGCTCTTGGTGGATTTCTAAAGGAGCATTTGAAAAAGAACATTTTTTGATTTATGGATTTCTTCTTCACTTAGAGCATTAATTCTATAATATTTTTTTTATTATGATCCAAATCCAATTCCAAAGTAGTGAAGAAGAATATTGTGAGTGGATTTCAATTGTAACCAAATGCTCTGAGTGAGTTCTTCTTCTTCATTGCTTCGTAATCAATGTTCACTGATTTTGATTTTTGAAAATCTTTTAGATCAGAACATTTTTAATCATTATCTTTTATTATTTGAGCTTGTTATGGAATTATGTTTCCAGATTGAGATTATAAAACTGAATTATGATGATCAAACTGTGTGTGTGTGTGTGAGAGAGAGAGAGAGAGAGAGAGAGAGAGATATCAAATTAAATAGGGGGAGATGGAGAGAGAGAGAAAAAAATATAGGGCACAGGAGAGATGAAGAAGATGAAGGCTATTGTCTCGTTGAGGAGAAATGAATTGAGGGTATTATGTAATTTCACTTGAGTATGATAGAACCAGGGAAATTTTCATCCGTTCACCCAAGGGTAGGACAAAAATAGAATATCCGGCCCAAACCAGTCGAATCGTATGTGCCAAAGGGTTTTTTGTCAGGTCGAACGGTTAATGCGGGTTAAGCGGTACAAATGAAATGGTTTGGTGTGCGTTGTTCTGGTCGGTTTCGGGTTGACGATCCAGACTCAATGGTACATTTAATCCGACCAAACTATACATATATGAGTATATAACTGTAAGTATATGTCACATGACAGAGAATTTGAAGAGCTCATGCAACTTGACGTTCACAGTTCCTTCATCATTTAACCACACATTCTCTCTCTTCAACATTTAACCAAACCACCACACAACCCCGCCTCCGACCACCTCTCTCCTCCAAAGTCTACTTCCTTCACTACCAAGATGTAGCCTTTCGTGTTGGTGGTGCGACGTCTCTAGACTGCATCACCCTTAAACCCCATGGTGGTCGTCGAATCACATGGGTCTGCCTTCCTATGCCATCAATCCCTGTTCGGGTTGATGGGTTTTTTCTTAAAATGATTGATTGGTGATTCGAGATGGTATAGGATTCCATATCCGATTTTGTTTCTGTCCAATCTTTGTGTTTTTGTTCATGCTATTGATGGATTCATATCCTCATAGATCTGGATAAATTTGTGGTAAGTCCATTGTTGTTGAATTTGCACCATTAGGTTCAGTTACTAGTTACTTTATGAAACCACCGTGTTTCTCGAAGGTGGTAAAGGTTATATTTATCATTGATTATACTAACGTACGAATGTTGGTGTTTTTGGATCATCACAAATCTAGGTTGATTTGGTTTCACCATTCGGCTGTTGTCGCTCAAAAGGGTTATGTTGCTTATTGTTTGCGGGTGTTCTGAGGCAGAGAGTTGTGGTGCGTGGACCTGCTTCCGTGATGGCGGACTGGTCCATTTGCCGGTTAAAACCTATGATCCTTGTATCACTATGTTTGACTTGGACAGTGGGGCTCGAAAGAGTCGTTTAGCTTGTTGTCATTCGTTGTAGGGAGTTGATGGTACATGAACCTGCTTCTATGTTGACGGATAGTCCATTCACCGTACTGAAGACCTTTGATTATTTTAGAATTAATTAGAGGCATATCCACTTGTATTAACAGTCTAACAAGAGACAATCATTAAATGCTACGAAAATAATTTTATATGAACGTAGTAACAAACGTCATGCGACCAACCTCATTTAGTGGGATAACCCTAGTTTGTTGTTGTTGTTGTGTTAGTAAATAACTGCACAAAATGGCACTAGTATATAAACGTATTGTGGTAATATATAATGCACCATGCTAAAAGCTTAAAAATACGATAACACATTCTTCAAAACAAAAATAAGTAATTATAAATCATTAAATTCAGTGAAAGGAATCCCAAACCACAAGTTAATAACGAAAAAGCATCAGCTTGAAAGTTATGTAACTGTCAAGTTAAAGAATGAGAAAGCGGATTTGGATGGTCAGCAGTCACAATCATACACATTCATGTAGTCAACACATGAGTGACTATTGGATCAAGGTCAGACAATACATAAAGCAAACAAATGTTAATGTTTTTAAAAGATCTAAAATACCAAGCTTAAAATTTGGACTGTCTGATCTAAGATGCTGAGCTTAAAACAAGGCTCCTAGCTATTATCACAAAGATAATATGTGTTCTATATTAAGATGTTGAGTTTAACACAATCTCATAATGAGGTGTAAATCCAACAAGTGGTTATCTCAACCTCACCAGATGACCGACACATCTTCCAAAAGAACGTCTATAATTTTTTGTAGCAAATGAACGATTTTAGTCTTTGTATTTAATCCCTGTGAAAGCAAGATGACAATTAAAATTGAAGAAATATTTTGTATGGACTATTTTTTGTTTTTGAGGTAGTATGGATTAAACTTGAAATTAAAGATATGTTTAATCATAAATTTAATCAACAAGAAAAAACTGCAATAAGCGTTTGTTCGACTTCAAAATTTAATTTAAGGGCCTTATTAAGTGCATATATGTGACTCCTACAAAATTTAAATTTAATCAATTTGTAAAAAAATCTCGTAAAATTCATAAAATGAGAATTAAAAGAACAACACTGAAAATAAAAAAACTCATAACCGCAAGTATTTAGTGAAAAGCCTGACGACCCTTTAAGGAGTAAAACAAATAAATAAATAGACTAGTAACGAATTTTTCAACGTAAACAAATAAACTATGTGGAAAAAAAAATCATTCATTTTAATTGAGTTTTGTCTAGATTTTTTTTTCTTTTATAGTTGTTGTAAAGGTTAAAAGTCTTAAAATCTGATGAATAAATTCATCAATCAAATAATAATTTTGACTTTTTTCTACTAATTTTTAGTGGATAGACTTATTTGAGATATCTAAAAATGTATTACTGGGGTAGGTAAGTATATTTATGCACTTATTCATTCAATCAAACTAAATTTTTTGGAGTAGGCAAAGCTATCCCATTTCGGGATAGAACAAGAATATCACTTCGTTGTTTCTTCACATTCTGAGAATTTGTTGATTTATCAAACTCTCCCCGATCATGTTACCAATGTTATTGCCATTGCCTTCATTTTCTTCTTCATTTGCTATTGACTCCTCAAAAGTGACTCTGACCTCTTCTCCAATCTAAATTCTCTTGATTATATTCCAGATGCAAGGATTCATAATCATGGACTTTCTCATCATTGGTTTTTCTGTTTAAGGATAAATTGTGGATTAGATTTTTTGGGTGCATCCTTCTCCACAATTTTCAGTCGATCATTCGACTTGCCATTGATTTTACTGCATTTATCAATCGAATGACCAATACATGAGCAATGTTTACAAAATTATTGTATATTTTCATAATCAATATCAACAAAGAAAAGAAAACATTTTCTCTCAACTAAAATAGGTAATGTAACTTCTTAAAGAGATATTAAGGGTAATGTTAACTTGTGCCATTGGGAAGGGCACAAGATAAGAAGCCAAATGTAGAAGTTTTTTTATTGGAAATTGTGCATTTAATGTCTTAAAAGTTTCAAAAGTTACATTTCAACATAAAATTTATTTTTAATTTCTAATTTAAGATCCTTAACTTGTGCCCTTAGGGCACAAGTTAACATGACCCAAAGATTAATATCAACCAGCAAACATGTAAAGTATCCCATAGTGCGATGTTCAATGACTTCATTCAAGGATAAAGACATACATAATGCATATGTATGCATGTATATATTAAAAACTATAATTTATTTTGGATTTTTATTAAAATCTTTTAGATATTTATTAAAATGAATGTCAACACAACCAACTTTGATTATATTTTTTTATATTATTAATTAAATAATTTATATGGTCCCATTGAACAAGTTGTGCATACTCTAAAAAGATTTTACTACATAAAAAAGTATTTTAAATAATATTTGCTATTTGCTCGTAGTTTTTAACAGATTAATAATTACATTAGATATATGAATATTGGAACTTCCATAAAAAATTTAAAATGGAAAAAGACCATTAAATGTTTATATATTTTTAAAAATTATATTTACTTTAATTAATTAAAATTTATGTGATGGTGTTTTTGAAAAGACAATTGTCTCTTAATATTGTCAATGGCCAACTCCAAATTAAAGACCAATAGATTACCTAAACCAATAATTAAAAAAAAACAAATTATCATCTCTTTATTATTCATTAACCAGACCTTCTATATAAAAACAGTTGATAGTTTGTAAAATTGTAGTATTCAAAAACTCCAATTCAAATTAAAAAAAGGAGAAAAAAGAGGAATATGGGTTTCACCGAGAGACAAGGGGCTTTGGTTAGTAGTTCATGGGAAACCTTCAATCAAAACCTTCCTTTCTACAGTGTTTTGTTCTACACCTTGTAAGTTTGACCTTTGTATATGTTTTCACTCTCTCTCTCTCTCTCTCTCTCTCTCTCTATATATATATATATATTTTGTTGTCTATTATGTTTCGCAAGTGATGGTTTAAACGTGAGTATCTCTAATTGATTTTATTAAAATAGTATATTGGATAAAGCACCTGCAGCAAAAGGCATGTTTTCTTTTCTAAAGGACTCGAATGAGGTGCCTCAAGATAACCCTAGTGTTAATGCTCACGCTGAAATGGTTTTTGGAATGGTGAGTACAGCTGACACTCACAAGTTTTTTACGTTTTTCATTTTCATCATGCTAATTTTTTATATTTTGATTTTCTAACCAATTTATTAAATTTGCCTCACCTTTACATAACAATCATAACATTTTTTGCAATTTCATATTATTATAAGGAAAGACAAATGGAATTTGTCAAGAGAGAATATACATTTTAGAAAATAAAATACAAAATCATGGTCATTAATCCAAAAAACAAGATTATACTTTAATCTACTAATACATCATATGGCTATAACTTCTCAAACAATGATTATGATTAAGAAAGAAGTGTGATCAACAAATCACTTTTTAATATTAATGTTGAATTCATGCTTTGTTGTATTTGAATATAAAAATAACAAAAGACTGATATATTATTCGAATAGATAGACATACAACTTAAATTATAAAATACATATAGAATGATGTGAAAATTTAAGAAAGAAAAGTTATTAACAACGATTGTGGTATTACCTAAAACATTGTATGTTCATCTTTTGATTTATCATATTGAAATCTCTAAACCCTTGTTAATACTGACAATGTAAATACTAAAATCAATACGATATTCAAATAATATTTTATTTTCAATATTTAAAAATAATGTGATATAAATATTTGATGATGAATTTCCATATAAAAATATTTTATGACGAATGTCTATTTTTCTATATAAAATACAATCTGACATTGTTCAAAGTTCGAACAATTGTATCCAATTATATCATTATAACTTTTCTATTGTTGACATTTTTTCTTATTATAACTATAATTTCATAATATATATTTACTTTTAGGTGCGTGATGCTGCCGTTCAACTCCAAGCAAAAGGAGAAGTTGTGTTGGGAGATTCCACATTGGGGATTGTTCACACCCAAAAGGGGGTTACTGGTCCTCATTTCACGGTATGAATATCATAAAAAATGCACTCTTAAATTTAAATGTTTGAGAATGTCTTGTTTGATAACACATCAATATGTACTAAAATTAAATAATTAACGTAAAGTATATGAAGTTCAATTTCAAGATATATATGTGTGTGTGTGATGTATTACATTTTCATTGATAAAAATATGTATAATTTCATATGTTATTGGTAATGTTCATAAACATAAGAGTGTAAAAAATTAAAGATAATTTTGTTTTATAGGTTGTGAAAGAAGCATTGCTTAAAACAATCAAAGAAGCTGTTGGAGATAAATGGAGTGAGGAGTTGAGTGTTGCTTGGGAAACTGCTTATGATGAATTGGCAGTTGCAATTATAAAGGAAATGAGCTGATTACTAGATCTATTACTTATTATAAACTATCAATAAATAAAATATATTTCCCTAAAACTTTTAAAAAGTTTTTAATAAATATTCAAAAAGAATTAGTTAAGAATTTTTAAGGTATAATTTCAGTATATTTGTATAATAAGTTGTCTTCATTTTTGGAAAGACTAATGTATGCGAATTTTAATATATGGTTTATGAAGAAAAAAAAAGTTCACAATAAGCTATGTATTTAAAAATATTAAGTAAATTCAATTACAATTCAATTGTGTTCTTGGTCATCCATAGAACCAACGATTAATGTGCATGTCAGCCATACAAAGCACAAGATGTGCCAAGAATAAAATAATGATACAACTTACTTGTCAGAAAAGCATGATTACACAACTAAATTTTAAATGGAGTCACTTTAGCTTGACCTACAATTTCACAAACCATAAACATCATAGAAATAAAGCATATAAACAACAACTCAACCACCAACAATATAAACATTTTACTGATAATTATTATACTCTATCAATTACTTGTCTCACATTATATCTTGATGAAGAAAAATCATAATATTCCTTAATTTTCAAAAGGTTCTAGAAGATGCAAACCTTTAAAATTATGAAATTACCTTTAATAACATATTATCTAGATAACTACAAGATGTTCATTTTAAAAATTTCGATTTTATACATCTGGTAATTATCTACAACATATTTTGTAATTTTAGAGAGTCTAAAAAGATTCCAGGGACCAAAACAAATCTTGAAACAAAACAAAACCCTCTAATTCCAAAACCTTAGGAAAACAAACGACACTATCCGTTTTCATTTCAGTTCCTGTCTGTTCCCCCCTCTAACCGCCCCCAGCCACCGCCGCTGTCACTGCGCCGTCCTTCAACCACATCTGCACACGTTCCGCCGACGCTCTCCGACCGATACCTTGAGGTTTAGTTCCCCTTTTCTGTCTTCTACTTCTACTCCTCTTTCTTCAATGGCTTTTGATTCCGCTTTCACTGATTCCAAACCCAATTTCAAAATTAGTTGTGGAAATGATGATAATTATTATTACCAAATAACTCTAAAGCGGAATCAAAAAACCATTGAATTCAACGACCTTTTTGATGAGTTTCTGGTTTATGGTGTTTCACTCTCATGTTTTCTTTCTTCTTTGATTTCGAAATAGTTTATGGTTTTGCTATTTGTTTTTTTTAGTGAAAATGAAGAAAATGATAGCACTAGGGTTTGAAGGTTCAGCAAACAAAATAGGTGTTGGTGTAGTAACCCTAGATGGAACAATTCTTTCAAATCCACGTCACACATATATAACACCACCAGGTCAAGGTTTTCTACCAAGAGAAACAGCACAACATCATTTTCAACACATTCTTCCACTTGTTAAATCAGCTTTAGAAACAGCACAGATCACTCCACAGGACATTGACTGCATTTGTTACACAAAGGGTCCTGGCATGGGAGCTCCGTTACAAGTTTCTGCTATTGTTGTTCGCGTGCTTTCGTTGCTTTGGAAGAAGCCGATTGTCGGTGTGAATCATTGTGTGGCTCATATTGAAATGGGTAGGGTTGTAACCGGTGCTGATGATCCTGTTGTTTTGTATGTTAGTGGTGGGAATACTCAAGTTATTGCTTATAGTGAGGGAAGGTATCGGATTTTTGGGGAGACTATTGATATTGCTGTTGGGAATTGTTTGGATCGGTTTGCTAGGGTTTTGACACTTTCCAATGATCCTAGTCCTGGTTATAACATTGAGAAGGTGATTTTTCTAATTATCTGTTCTACGTTGTTTATGATTGCTGTATGATATTTGGATTGTTTTTTTGCTGTAATTTTCCATGAGTTGGGTTGTAACTTGGGAGCATGATCTGTTTCGTCTTACCTTGAAAAAAGAAATTGAATGTAATTACCATCTTTGGTTTGGGATTTCTGATATCTTAGTTTTATCCATTTCGGAATTTCAGAAAATGTGATCTATTTTTTGCTTTTGATGACAAAATTACCACTAGTTTTTTCGTGTTTCTTATTTTTGCAGATTTGTTGTTCACCGGAAAAGTGAAAACAAAAATAGTTGCTGTCTATCTGAACACACATTTAAAAAACGGGAAATAAAATGAAAATAAAGTGGCCGTTTTGTGGTTAAAAATTTAAAACATGAAAACAGAAAAGGTTCTCTCAAACCAACAGGACCGATGTTTTTTGCATGTTTTTTTTCTGTTAAAAATAATAAAATTAACAAGAAAAAACTAAATGTATAGTTTTGTCATGTTTTATATTGCTTAACTGACTAATGCTGTCATAAGTTGATCTGTCTCAATCTCAAGTCTCAAGTTGCCTTACACAGTTTCCTTATATTTCAGCTTGCGAAAAAAGGAGAGAAATTTATAGACCTTCCTTATGTTGTCAAAGGGATGGATGTATCTTTTAGTGGAATATTGAGCTATATTGAAGCAACTGCTAATGAGCAGCTAAAGAATAATGAGTGCACACCTGCAGACTTGTGCTACTCTCTGCAGGTAAATTTTATTTGAGTCGATCCCTTTTCCTCCTGGTATCTTGTACAATTGTGTTCATAATATAAATGAAACTTTGTGAGTTGATATTCATTGTTTGTTGCAGGAGACACTGTTTGCCATGCTGGTGGAGATAACTGAGCGAGCCATGGCTCATTGTGACACAAAAGATGTTCTTATAGTTGGAGGTGTAGGTTGCAATGAACGCTTGCAAGAGATGATGAGAACAATGTGCTCAGAACGTGGCGGAAGGTTGTTTGCCACTGATGACAGGTACTGCATTGATAATGGTGCAATGATAGCTTATACCGGTCTCCTTGAATTTGCCCATGGTGCGTCAACTGCACTGGAGGACTCTACATTCACTCAGCGGTTCCGAACAGATGAAGTCAAAGCAATCTGGAGAGAAGCAAATTTGGCAAAATCAAATAGTCTGGCAGACAAAACCGTTTGATTTTCAATCTTGAGGTGCGCTAGTTTCCTTGTGCACACAATTATAATCAATTTCAGTTAACTATATAAATAGTCTATTTTAATCATGTAAAGAATTTGTTTCTATTTCTATTCCATAGTCAAGGTTAGGTGGGGGAATTCCAAATACTAACAAGTTAAATTCATTTATTGACTCCTGCAGCCTTTTTTTCTTAAGTTTTGTATATGTCAAAAGGATAACATTTTAACAATAAGACTAGGGAACCAGAGCTGAATTATCTACTAAAATCACAACTAAAACAGTATTCATTCCCCCAGGATCCTACTGTTGGGAACATGGTGATTTTTTTTTTCTTTCTAATGTGCTCCTGCTAGTAGGATCCCACCAAAGATTAACACCAAAGGATTAGAGAAACGGAATTATTTGCCTATGAATTTGACTAATTAAAAGAAAAAGGTTACACTGAGGAGCTATCCTCTCCTACACTAGAATATTTCTCTAGTCAACCACTCACGAATAATCTTCCTAACCCTCCTTAGGAAAAGCTAGTCCTGTTTATAATCTACAGGACTTACAGAAAAACAGTTTTAACAATCACAGGAACTAACAACCCTATCGAATAACTAACATAACTAGTTATTGGTTTACAACGTTCCGCATTTTCCTATAGTTAATCTTCAGGATTCTGTCTCCTGTTATAGGCTCTTGTTGCCAAACAGCTCCCGCCAATTTTCCGCAATAAGTTGCTGATTTCTCAACTTTAATTTAGCCTTCCAACTAGTGCATGGGGATCTTTGTTTTGCGTGCTGAAAAACATTAGTTGTGCTCTAGGCTCCATTAATCCCAAATTTGAGTCACATTGGCAGACATTGCTAGTTACAACAACTCTCTCATAGATTCCCTTGCAGAGGTGCGTTTGAACTGAAGATGGATATTAAATCCGCAAACTATCCTCAATTTGGCTTTGGCCATCATTAGGTTTGGAATGACACCTGATTTCCACAAAGTCCATTTTTCCACTCTATGTTTCTTATTCAACAAAACCATTCGCATTAGCGGAACATCACTATAGTTGACACCCATAGTTGCTCTGCTTGTAGCGACCAACTACCTGCCTCCTGAAGCTGGTGTCCGGCGATTCCAGTGGCACTGGTGGATTGGTTAGAACCTGTGTCAGTAGGGTCTCCACATTTGCCGTTTGAAAATTGTGATCTTGCTGTTTTGGCAATTCTGCCGACATGAGTTGTTGCTTTGAGTGCAACTCTTGAACTGCACGATTGCACCCCACTTCACCATCGTCCTCATTTTCATTGGAAGGTCAGCTACCATACAAAGCTACCATACAAATAGTATAGGTCGAAATTTTTGATGCCATGCCTTCCTTCTGCCTAAACTCTATATTCGTTTACCTGCCGTCCATGCCTATAAGTTCAGCGATATAATCCTAGTAAACAAGTTTTGACTCCAAGTTGCTTGTGCCTGCCATGTTGCACCATCCTCCACAAACAATGTGGATGATACAGTTTTGGTTGATGTTCTTGTTTCTCCTCTTCTTTTGTCGTGTAGACCAAATCTTGTTCTTTTTTTTTTTGAATCGGCAAATATTATTAAACGCCATCCCCGCAAGACGCAAGGTATGGACGAAATAAGATACAAATGGTGCTGCATATAGACGGTACACCATAACCACCTAAAAACACCCCTGAAGATAAACCCACCAAAATACATCACCACCTAAAACAGACTCCTTCACAAAAACAAGCACTGTAAACACGATATCCAGCACCGCCCATCGTCACAACTCACCCCCAAAGAACACCCTCAAAATAAAACTCTCATACCCCCAACACCCAAGCTGAGCCACATATCGAAGAGCACCTAACCAAAGGATCATGCAGCTTCCATAACCTCGCGACCTCCGATCCACCGAAAGAGCACAAAACAAAAGCCCAAAAACCAACTTGAGTCAAAGAACTGACTCCCGATCTCGAATCAAAAGTGATCGGCCCTCTAGATTTTAGAACCAAATTAGCAGGGCACCCCTCGGCCCCGGAACACCAGAGAAAAACCATATCAAGTCAAACAAAGATTGTAGCTAGACCCCAACTCCCAATCTCGAAGCAAAAGTAACCGGCCCACCGAAAACCAGCACACAATATGTAAGACGAAAGACATGGCATGCGAAGTTTAAACAACAAACAAATCAAAAGGAAAAGGCTCAACGACACGCACCCTCCAAACTCAGTAAACACCTAAACCACCCAAAAAGCACAAACAAGAGCTAGTGACGACGAACATGGACCCGTTTAACAGAGTTTGCCTCCAAAGGAAATCACCCCAACAAACACCCGCCTCCTCACTTAAAACATCAACCACCACCACAAATCATCACCCCCACCACACTTCACCACCACCACGCATCACCACCACCACCACAATTGAATAACCTCCACCACCACTACATCACCCCCGCGCATCACCACCACCATCACTGCATCACTACGCCGCCAAACATCCTCACCAAGAAACAAGCAACAACACAAACATAAATCTAGAGGAAGACGAAATCCAACAGCATAACACGGGCAGCGACGCCGGTTTGAAGCGGAAACACAACCCAAATCATAAAAAGGCGGCCGCCTATGACAAGGAAAAACAACCAAGCCAAAAAGCGACAAGAGCCCACCAACACGACCCAAAAGGACCCAAAAAAATTCTGAAGGTACATGAATGACTACTACTGCCAACACGGAGCGTCTACGCACCAAACCCTTTCGAGTAACATCTGACGACTCAAGATCACGAAGATGAAACAAAACTTTTAAGGAACCACAACAAAGTTGCCTCCAAGTTGCCCAGACACACAAACAACCAATAAAAAAATAAAATAAACAATTAGTCGAACAACACAACACGACATACCAACACGAACAAAAACAACACGAAACCCAACCACACCTCCAGCGAGGTACAAGCACCCACGCTGAAGGTAGAAGTTTTAGACACTCCTTAGCAGTGATTAGCAGTTTCTATGAAACCATAAAACTCTAGTTATGGACAACAAACAATTCGTTGAAACTCCACTGCAATCAAAGAAAGAAGTCAATACAATGGACTCACAAAAGAAGAAAACATCACAAAAGGGAGAACAACAACCAAACCAAAAGAAAAACTTAAAAAACAAAGAGAAAAGTTCGGCCACCAAAACAGGGGTGGCGCGAACAAAAAAACCAACCCCAAACTCCGGCGAGCAGCCGACCACTGACAGACCCACGAAACAGAACCGAAAGGGACATCCAAGCTCGATAACAGCCACCCAAACAGCTACGAAGGAGCTGATTGTCGACAAACGACGAGAGGCAACGAGATCGGAGCAAAGAAGACAAAATCTTGTTCTTGATTCTTGATGGCTGCACTTCCCTGTGTCTTCACTAGAAATTTGTTTCTATTGCTGCCACCAGCCTTTCTTCGAAGAAGATAGCATCACTTCCTTTTTTGTCTCGTAATCAGGTATTTGACGCAGCAAGTACATGGTTTGTCTTGTTCTTTCAACCTTTCTTGATGCAGCCAAACTTGTGCCTCCATATTTCTTGTGCCTTTTTGAGCTTGATAAGACTCTCCCTTGAAGGACACGGTATTTAATTTTGACTTGACCTCTTCAAGAATGCCACTGAATTCTCCATCAATTTCAACTTGCAACAATTCCTCTGCTTACATTGGCTACTCCTTGTGGATCCTGAAGGTTAGTCCATTTGTTATGAACCAAGAAATTGAATGCAACTGAAAGAACTATTGTATTGAAAGAATGGAAGAGAGAGAGAGAATTGAAGAGAGAGATCTCCTTCAAGGGTTTCCCCTTCTACAGTAGAGCCAAGTGTTTACAAATTTGAATATGCCCCCTATCCATGTATCCTTCTATTTGCACGTTATTTATTTAACTATCCAACTAATTAAATAACTGCTCTAACAATTCTTAACTACTTCAATTGCCTTTTATTCTATATCGTAACAAATCTAATACAATAAAGGAGACAAACCAATGTGACCGAGCCTTTTCTGAAGATTATTGATAAATCTATTTTGTTACAATTTGGTTTCTGTTAAAAAACAACTTGAGAAATAAGCTATATAATTGAAGGAAAATGCTCATCCTTACGAAAGAAATAGCACAAGAAACACAAAGCATACATGCTAATTTTCTTTTTCGCCCATACCAACTTGTTTTCCGCCAAATACGGAAATAACATGTTTCCCCTACTTATAAAACAGATGTTCTTGCCTTTTCTTTTATTCGTGAAAAGTAGCATTCCTCATAATTGTATATTGTGTGTTTCGCAGGGCTGAGTACTCAATTGTGACAGATGTGAATGAAAACCCCACGGGACTAGTTGATATTCCAAATCGGCCATCTTCAAGTTTAAGTTTGTAGTTATACTCAAGTACAATTAAATTTATTAGCGTGGCAACTTTATGTATGAAGAAACTCTTCAATTCGTTTGATATTTTGTAGAGTTGTGACGGAGAAGTGTCATCTGCGCCAACATATACCAGGGTCCATGCTTCCAAATCAATGGCATTTGCCTTGTACCCAAGGTCCTGGTATGAGTGACCTTGTAACAGCTTCCTTTCCTCCTCTCATTAGGCTAGGATTATCCATGTGATATATTGGCATTGAGGTGATCTTGTTGGATTTTGATTATATATTTGTCCACGTGATATCCATGTAGAGATGCACATCCATGGTTTCACATCCTCTTATTCTACCACTGTCTTATCAAAGTCTCTTGGGATCCAATCTTATTGCCTATGATCTCTTTTATTGCTTATGGTCTTTTTGTTTAGTTTGATATTGATAATGTGGTAAGCTATAATGTAACAATTACATGTCACTGTGTTTTTCCCTGTAATTTGCATTTTACGCCAAAGTTAACCACTCCAAATACAACCGCAAGTTTTATTATTAAGTTTTTTTTTTCTTCTTTTCTTTCTACACTGAGTCGATACTGCAGCCTTGAGTCCGACATCACGTCTTTATGCTACGCCGCAAGATGCTCCAATGCTAACTGTTAGAAGCTTGAGAAGCCAAACCAATTTTTTGAACTATTACTATTAGTTGAACATGTGACATTAGAGGTGAGTAAGATAGTTGAGACATACTAAATGTGTTTAAAATCCTCTTAAATTCTGATCGACTCAATTTAAGATCAAAAGTCTATAAATGATGAGATTGAGTTGATTCAAAATTTAATTAAAATAAAATTTAAAGTTAATCATTTGGTTATATCTAAAACTAAATAGTAAAATATCGCTTCAAAACAAAAAGTAAAGGGTAGTGTTAACTTGTGCCCTTGGGGCACATGTTAAGAAATCCTAAAAAGGAAATATTCCCTTAAACTTTGTGCATTCAATTCATTAAAACATTAAAGGTTAATTTTAATGCACGCACTTCAATACATTATTTCTATATTTGGCTTTTAAACTTGTGCCCTTTGCCTTAAAGGCACAATTTAACATTTTCCAAAAGTAAAAATATCAATATGTGGTTAGTGCAAATGGGGAGGGACTCAATATTTTAAGCAGGTGGTTTGAGGTTCGAGCCTGAACCGTGTTTTGCATTGATAAAACTTTATTTAAAGATGAGAATTTACTTTATGGATTCAATACATTTCTTGATTGAGATTAGAACTTTGACCATACCTTTTACAATATCTTCACAAGAAAAAGAAAATGCATTTTACCATGTAGCCAAAGGCAAACATCAATCTTAGATGAGTACTTTGCTAAAATATTACTAACTATTAACATAAAATTCAATATTAATATTTTATTTATAAATGCTTTACCACAAACAGATAGAATTAACATATGAGACTAATACATGTTTTAAATAAATTATTTAAGCATATATTATCTCTTAATAAAGGTTGCCTCCTCTCAAAGGCCAAGAAATACTTCAAATAACAATCACAATAAAACCAACATTAGCTCTTCGTAGTCTCGAAGCCTTTTCTATACACAAGTGTTAGATGTTGCGCAAATTGTTGGATTATAGAATACAAAAGAAAAGCAAAAAACACATGGATGCTTTCACCGAGAGGCAAGAGACCTTGGTGAATAGCTCATGGGAAACATTCAAGAAAAACATTCCTCAACTTAGCATTCTCTTCTATACCTTGTAAATCTTCTTTGTCTACTATGACCTATCCTTTAATTGTTTGTTTTTTAAGTTATAGTTTGTTTGAATTTCTAATTTCTATTATATGTTTATGTTTTTTTTAACTTAAAATCAAATGTATCCATGTGACACTCTTTGGTTATGGTTTGATTGAAAATAAAAAGGATATTGGAGAAAGTACCAGATGCAAAGGACATGTTCTCGTTTTTAAAAAACTTTGATGGAATACCACATAACAATTCAACGCTTGAGGCGCATGCTGAACTGATTTTTGAAATGGTTAGTATAATCATTCGAAACTTCAACGATGACTAATGTCGGCGTATAAGTAAAAGTTTATTGTCTTTATCATTGTAATGTATGTGACAATGGCCTAATTGATGTTAGTTTGTCAAAAATAAGATAAAACATATGCGAGCGCCTCAAAACTCAACTCATATGTTTATTTTATATATTTTTTGTCAAATCGACACCGATCAAGTCAATGTCTCAATCATGAAAACGAAAAAGATGTGAGCTAGAACTTCTACATGTAGAAAACGGCACCAATCGCCGTTGGTATTTTAAGCAACTTTCTACTTGCCTAATATCCTATTAATATGTCCTCAATTGTTATTTCATAATTTTGATTGTCTTGATTATCATGCCTTATGATATTTTTGAATTTTTAATCGTAGACCCGTGACTCAGCTGTTCAACTCCGAGCAAAAGGAAAGGTAGATGTGGCAGATGATGTTACATTAGAATATTTGGGTTCTGTCCATGTTCAAAAAGGTGTCATTGATCTCCATTTCATGGTATGATCCTTAATTTTACACAATGCATGTAAGCATTAGTTATTAATTTTAAAATGCTTCATGTGATAAAGTCATTTGTTTGTTACTAAAAAGTTAGTAAATGTTCTCATGAGCATAGCTCAGTTGACACAAGTTAAGTATTATTGTATGTAGGGGTCGGAGCTCGAACCTCAAACACTTTAGTTATTTACCTTAAAAAGTAAATTCTAGACCAAAAATAAAGTTATTAAATTTTCAGAGAAATGTTACGGACACTAGTATGATGAATTATAGTTTTGTTGTTGAAAACATAGTTTCGAGAGAGAAAAAAAGCATTGAATGATATGTTTTTTCAATAGAATCTTTTTTGTTTGTTATTATTTACCTTTAAAAATTGTTCTGTCAAACCAGGAACTAATTACATTAGTCTGTCCCAAACCAACAAGTTCTTTTAATCATAAAGTTCAATATATTATTAGTTTTATAAACTAACTTTTTCAATAAAAAAGCTTACTACTTTTATTTCTTTATTTAATCCAAAAATAAGAGCTAACCAACACTAATATTATGTAGGTGTTTAAAGAAGCAATGCTGAAAACAATAAAAAAGGCTGTGGAGGACAAATGGAGTGAGGAATTGGATTGTGCTTGGGGTATAGCCTATGATCAACTAGCAGCTGCAATTAAGAAGGCAATGGGATGGCCATAAACAAGTTTAATAGATGGTTTTGGTTTCACTAAACTTGTTAAACAAGTTTCTCTTGAAAATGTCAAGATAAATAAGATATTTGCAGATAATCTCTCTCTCTCTCTCTCTTTTTTGCTAATGTCTTCCAAACAAAAAAAAATAAATTTGTATATATAGTTTGTAAAAATAACTTCAATTTTTTTTATGTATTTTAGTTGGCGATAGAAATGTTTTTACTTGTTTTTGTCAAGTAGCTAGTGATTAGAAATTTGCCTCTCAAAATAAATATAATTGAGGTGTCTAAGATTTGAACTTCGACCCCTGCATATATTTTGTAATGTCCCTACCAAAATAAAAAGGTTTAAATATGTTAAAGTCTCACTAAATGCATTTTGCAACCCGTTTCAACATCTCTCTAAAAAAATCATGCATTGAATTCGTTAATAGAATGTATGTACACTTGCGTAAGAAAAAAGTGTATGTAAAATGGAGTATGTTTTACTCTATCATCCCATAAACATGGTACGGGTGCCAGTACGATACATATACAAGTATACGGATATGCAAAATTGTATGTAAAATATTTGAAGAAAATAAGCATTGATTACTCTTACTATTGTATTATTATAAAAGTCACAATTTAAAAAAAATAATAAATGTGATAAAAATAAAAAAGATATTTTTTTTGTGTGCATAAATCATATTATATTTTCATTCATATGTTAGAATATCAACAAAAGCGTTGTTAAAAGAACTCAACACAAATTTTGTCTAATTTTAATTAATTGAATCTCCTCTCTCTTGTTACCTTCATTCACAAGAAGTATAGTTTTAATAGGTTCACCGAAAAACAATTCTAGTGATGCATATATAAAATTGAATCATATATATTTCCACTGAATTTTCACAAATTGTCTCACTTTTGACGCTTCATCTTTTCTAAGATACGCACATGTGAAGTATCTTATAAGTATCATTGTGTATCTGTGAAGTATCCTATAAATATCCATAAAATATTTTTTAAAATTAAAATAATAATTTCAATACTTTGTGGATGTGTATCCGTAACTACCCGTGAAGTATGGATATCCGATATTGAAGTATATCAGCTTCATAGATTTTACCAATTTTATCAAATCTTGTGTCTAAAGCATTCGTACAGTATAGCTAACTCTTTCTTTCATGTAGGTATTCATGAAGAATTTATAGAGTTTCAAAGGAACAAGTAATGCTCCGTCCGGTCTCATACATTTATCTTATTTGTTGTTATATTTCAAACTTGAGGGAGTACAGTTTAAAGTGTTTCAGAATAGTTGCATAATGTTTTTTTTTTTGTTTAATATCAAAACCACTGTTCTTATAATATTTACCATTTCTTCTTTTGCTAATCAATTGCTTGTTGTGTACTAGTGGCATACATACGTTTTTTTTAAAGAAGTTGCACACATACTTACATGTGACAAATAAAAATGAGAACATTAACAGGCCATGCAATTTCAATCACATTTTCATAATTCATTGTCAACTCACAATAGAAACTTATCATTCCATTTGTGACTAGTAATAGGATATTTAATTTTGGACTGCAATACTATTGATCCTTCAAATGAATGAAATGGAAGAAACTGAAGTAGTTGACCGAAGCTGGTATATATAATTGGACCGCACAACATCATAAGTCAAAAAGCACTTTCAAATTATGATTTCCAAAATAAAACCTTCTCAAGAGAGCGAAAGGCTCTTTAAAAACGAAAATTCAAAGTGTTATTAGTTAACATAACACCATATGTTATATATTAGCACTTCATGTTTCTTGTAATATGTTAATTACATGTATCTTGTGTTACTTTCTTTAGTGCATATAGAAGCAGAATGGCCATGTCAAGGTAAATTCTCTCTCTTTTTTGTTATCTCTTAAATGACCACTACTTCACATATTTCGTAATGAATCATGAAATTTTAGATGTTCATCTTCACATATTATAAAAAGTGTATTGCTAAATTTTTTAGATCATCTTATTTATAAACAAATGTTGTGAATGAGATATCATTCACAACATTTTAAGAGATCATCTTATTTAAAAAGTGCTAAATTTTTGTTATCTCTTAAATGTTGTGAATAAGCTTCAGAAACATTCAATGCGACAGTGATGAAGCTTATCATGAAAACGAGAGACAATTGAAGGATAGAAAAGAAAAGAGGAAGTTACACCGTTCAAGTCGGCATAGTAGAGATAAATTTCAGGAGAGATTGGATTTCAAGTTCTATGATTTTAAGGCTCTTGAGGTTTTTCTCTTAGTCTCACTCTCTCACAATAATGGCCATATTTACAATTAAATTATCTAATAGTTATTTTTGCACCTACATTTCCATGATCAAAATGTGCTAGTAGTTGAATGTTTCTTTTTTCTGGATGTGATGATTGTGATTTTGTCACATCGATAATGTGCTATAGTATTTTTCTTTCAAATTTAGTAATCATATTGTCTATACAATTTATTTATTTATAATCATGCAGATTGAAAAAGGGTGGAACCAGCTTTTTGTTTCTATTATTTCTATAGAAACTGGGGAAACCATAGCCAAATCTGGGAAAGCATTAGTTAAAAATGGAGAGTGTGATTGGGAAGACTCTATGTTAAGTACCATATGGATTTCTGATTATTCTCTACAAGATAATCAAGCCTGCCTCCTCAAGCTTCTTGTAGCAATGGTTTGTTTTTGTACATTAGTTGCTTTATTATGTTTCATAAAATTTCACATTTTCTTTTGTTCACTTATATTAGATAACGTATTCTATTTTCACTTTTAATTATAAAAATACCACTCTTTTATAAAATTTGTAAAAAAAAAACTAAAAATAATACTAATAAGTATTTAGGTGACAATGTTCACAAGTCCTAACTCAACTGGCAAAAATGTCGAAATTGTTGGGCTGAACACCATGACCGGGGTTCGAACCGTGACATGCGTGAGCTTATAATGACTTTATCATTTTGTCTATCTACAAAAAAAATTGACAATTTTATAATTTTTTTTAAAAAAAAAGTGTTCTAAGACAACATATTCTGAAATGAGTCATGGCATTATGATAATACAGGGATCTCCCAGGTTTGGGACCCTTGGGGAGGCTACCATTAATTTAGCAAGCTACATTGGGCAAGAAACATTTACTGCGTCATTACCTTTGATACAACATTGTTCACGTGGGGCAATCTTACAAGTAAGACTTTTATTTCTTTACTTATAGTATGTTACTATATTTTTACTATATCTATGACAATATACCAATGTTACTATATTTTTATCATATCTATGGCAATATACCAGTTTTCGGCTACTTTTACTCTTAAATCATTAAAAATATTGGAATTGAGCAGGGTAAAAAATGATAGTGACCTAATCCAAAAATCCTTGCTCAATTGACAAAAATGTTAAAATTGTTAGGTCATATGTCATGATCGGATTTGTACCCCAGCAACTCTACTTGTGTTGTGTGTGTGAGTTAATAATGGTTTTCCCATTTATCTATCTACCAAAAAACAAATGATAGAGACCTGATCATAAAAGATTTAAGAGTAAAAATACTTTCGCTCCATCTAATGTAAGATTTTAAGATGGATTAAATGTTAATGCAAACACACTAGGTCGACAATATAGAAAAGGTTTATATTTTTTTCCTACCAATTAATAAGGATTTTTACCTTCCTTGCCTAGCACACCTTAATATTTCCTTTACCTAGCAAGTGGAAATTGGAAACCAAGTAGAGCCTAAGGGTTCGTTTGCGTTCCAAAGTCTTTTTTAATTTTTTTTCCAATTTTCCTTTGATCATATGCTATGAAAGGAATACTACTGCAATGGACGATTGTGACACAAATGGAAAACAATTGCTCCAAATTTCTAACTAGAGAGCAAATGGAATACTATTTGATATTTTTCAACTTTCTAGGAATATTGGATTAATGTTGAAAAGTGCATGTTAAACCAATTCTTGAATGAATTTTCCAATATAAATTTTTTGATTAACCAATCCTCTGTTGTTTTTCAGGTTAAAATTCAGTGTTTGACCCCAAGAAGAAATTACAGGTCTGCAGTTAATGGAATGACATTATTCTGTTTTAACTTTATGTATGTATACTTATGATCATGAAATATGAACTCACTCTTATGAGATTGCACAGGAAAGATGTGAATTCATATGGTGAGGAAGTGAGTGTTGGCTATGATGATGTGGACAGTATATCCCATGCATCTGACACTACATTCAGCAGGACTAGTGTCTCCTCCTCACATTGTGATCACTCAGAAAATATATTTTATCCAGGAGAACTTGGCAGTAAGGTATGATGATTATTCAGCTACATAACTTTTATACAGTCAACTTTCTGTACCTATTATTATCCTATCCTTCAATCAATAAATAAGTTGCTTTCATAAGTTTTCTCAAACAGTGTCATAAGCACTTATGTTAGTAGAAAGCTGAAAAAAGTCAAGTTGAACAGATTCTATGTGGTGTTCCTACTCTAACTTTATCAGATCTTTATATGCATGACATAACTTACACTACACCAGTACACTTCCCCTTTGGTTATCTGACTACATGTTTGGAATCACAGTAACCAATTGTTGAATGCACGGTAGATCAACTCTTGTGAGAGTAGCTTTGTGATCAACTAGCAGAGTCATTGCGAAAAATGAAATTTTAAAAAACAGTCAATATTATTATTTTAGATAGTTCAAACAGATTCTCATTTTTTTTACCTCCAGTTACAAGTTCTTGTTCAAATTGACTTTTTTCAAGACAATAAAATCACCTTCTGATGTTTCAGAGAAGAGGTCCTCTGACGACATGTTCAGATCATGACATTGGCTCTTTGGAGAGTTCCCTTCCCTCTTGGATTGAAAACTTAACCCAACAAAGTAATGTCAATGGATGGAAGACTAATGTACAAGAGAGGCAAGACTTAACCTGCTCTAAGGATGGCCCCTATTCACTCGATGATACTTCCATGCTGAAACATGCATCCTCTACTTCAGAAACCTCGAGTTTAGGGACAGAAATTCAACACGACAAAATGGAAGACTTTGGGAAAGTTCCGCATGCTGGTGACACAGCATCAACAACGAGTGTTTGTTCATCTAAGGATATGCTGGGAGCAGCGCAAGTAACAATCGAGTTACTTCATGGTGAGGTGAAGATGTGGGAAGAAGGTTCTAGAAAGCTGATGACTGACGTGGACAGACTACGGAAGGAGCTACAGAAGAAGTCAAAGCATAAAAAAGATCTTGAAATGGAGCTATCAGCATCGCGCAAAGAGAGCAGTGATCTGAAGGAAGAAATTCAACGGCTAACCGCTATGGTGAAACAAAATGGCAGCAGAAATCACAGGCTTCAGATTGAAGAGAAGGATAATATCATAAAGGAGTTGAAAGATGAGATCAGTTATCAGAAAGGTCTTAATCATGACTTGGAAGTGAAGCTAAATAAAACACAGGAGTCAAACATTGATATTGTTTCCATTTTCCGGAATTTTGAAAAGAAAGTAGAAAAGCAGAAAATGGAGATTGCTCGTCTATCAAGGATTAGTATTCAGTTTCAAGATGCTGAAAATAATAGTCGCGGGACCGAAGACAGTGAGGAAGAGGACTTCAGCTTGAGCATAGAAGCTATGCCACAGATAACGAGAAAGGAGTTCGGTCATTCAGGTTTTGATTTCAGTACTAATGAAAATGCAATACGATGCCTTCATGAAGGGATTGAACTACAAGAATTCAGGAACATGGAGATCGAACGCCAAGTCATGCGAGAGAAACAAAAAAGCATGCAAAGCACTATCCAGTTTCTGGAGAAAACTCTGGATGAGAAAGATCAAAAGATGCAAACTGCAACAAGACATTTTATGGCTCAAACGCTTGAAGAAAATGAAGCAAAATGGAGAAATAGACTGTTTGAGAAAGAGAAACAAATCACAAACTTTGAAAAGAAGTTATATGGCAGTGTTAATGCTTTCAGCAATGAAATATTAGCTTTAACACAAAGGGTGCAAGATCTTGAAGCTGAATTTCGCAAGAGGCATGGAGAGTCCAAAGAGGATCTTGTCGTTTCTGGTTCCTTTCCTTCGAACTCTCTGCTCTATCACTTTGACACTGCTATCAACATCACTGAAGCATTCCTAGAGTTATATAAGCAGCTTCTACTTTCAGTAGAAAACCTGAAGGATCAAGACTCCCCCAAAAATGAGAGTTGTTTCAATATATCAGAGCTTTCGAAAGTTGCCGGTAAAATGGATTTGAAGGAATTGACGGAGGGAATATTGTGCACCATTATCCAGTTAACTAAGCTGCTTGAATCAAAGGCTGCTTCCTTTGAAAATGAGATGAATCCTCACAATGAAGTAAGGAATTTGTCCGAGTTAGAAAGTTCAGATGATAACCAGCATGCTTTATTTGAACTAGAGGCAGAAGTTGCACAGTTATCAGAACAGATATCTGGCTTGGAAGCTGAAGTGAGACATCTGAATGAAGAAAAGGCGTTGACTCATTTGGCCCTAGAGAATTCCGAAAATATTGTCATATACCTCCAGGCTGAGATCAGGAGAATGGAAAATCTAAATGAGGGCCAAAAAATAGATTTGAAAATAATGGGAGAGAGCATACAGAAAAAATGGACAGAAGCTCAAGAGGAGTGTGATTTTCTGAAAGGATCCAACTTAAAATTACAAGCTACAAATGAAAATTTGATTCAAGTATCTAAAACCCTTCAGATGGCAAATGGTGAGTTAAGAATGCAAAACTTCGCGTTGCACAACCGATATACAGTACTGGAATCTAAACTGGGGGAATCACAAATTACATTTTCTGATATAATGAAATTTGTTGAAGACTTGGAATGCAAATTTACTTCAATATTGGAAGAAATTGCTTTGAAAGAAAAAACCATAAATGTAGACCTAGAAGCACTTCTTCAGGAAAGCATAAAGCAAAATGAAAGGTTTACTATAGAAGAGAGATTTTTAACACAGATGTATATGGAAAAAGCAGCTGAAGTGAGCAACTTGCAGAGAGAGGTTGAACACCTAACAGACCAGATATCTGACATCTATGATAGACACAACATAATTGCCTCTAAAGTTGTACTTGATGTCTATGATTTATGTGCTGATAAAGCTATGACTGAATCTGCTCTTCAAGAAGAACAGGAGAAAGTAAAGCTATATGAAGCAAAGCTTGATAATCTTCACGCAGAATATGAAATCACAGTGCATAATTATAATAAAGAGCTGGCTGCTATGAGGGAAAAACATGAAACTCTGATGGTTAATCATGAAAAAACAGTTGTTTTGTTGGGAAACTCAAAATCAAATGAAGAGAAACTGAAGGGCATTGTTAGAGGGCTCGAGGTGGAGCTGAAAGACTCTGAACTAGAGAGGCTACAAGCAACAGAAGAAATTTCTGAACTCGAAGTTCAACTTCAGAAAACTGTAGTGCTTCAAAATGAACTCTTCATCCTCAAGAAATCACTATATGAAGCAGAAATTGAATACAGAAGACTGGAAGCTTCATATCAGATTCTATCCTTAGAGTACAACGTGCTGAAGGCTGAGAAAGTATCCTACATGCAAAGAGTCTTAACCACCGAGAAAATTACATCAGAGTTTGAAGACTGCAAGCGTAGCAAAGTTGAACTTGAAGACAAAATCTTTCGGCTGGAATGGGATCGAACCACAAAAGAAGCTTCTTGGCGTAATAATGCTCAATTAAAGTATGAACTTGCCCAGGTGACAAGAGAAAATGGTGAGCTATCTAAGAAGAAAGATTCTCTTCAACAAGAGAGTGAAGAATACCAGAAGAAAGTTAAAGCTCTTGAAGAAAAGCTGAAGCAAAAAGATGATAAACAAGACCAATTTATTGACAAAGATAGAATGTAGTACTCTTCAGCTACCCGGGATGATTTGAAACTGTCTCAGCTGGTATGTACAAACTACAAAGAACTGACCTCTAATTATTTTGTTTAAGCTATTAAAATCGGTATCCAAAAGATACGGGGTTCATATATTTGGCTTCCATTTGCAGGAGGAGAATAATTGCAGCTGTATCAAATTCAGCGAGATGCAAGTTTTACTGTCACATATTTCCAGTGTCACAACAAACTTCTGGCTGAATAATATCCCAAGCAGTTTACACCAACACCGGTTTCTTTGTTCACTGTTTGTTTTGACGTTTAGTACTACAAGGCATAGGAATGTTGCTGAGTCAAAGTTTATTTATTCATTTAAAAGACTACTACAATTCTAGAAAATTTCAAGTCATAAGAGAATGTTAAGAGATTTGTTTTCATGTACTTAAAATTACACTCATGGTAATTCTTTAGAAGTTGCAGGAGATCCGTATTCTCTTTCTCTTTGACACCTGTTTATAACTTGTTGGATTCCTAACATGGCCAGTCTTCAGCAGGATTTAAAAAGAAATTGTCCAAGTTAAAGGATAATAATAATATTAAATGTTACTAAAGATTATATAATTTTTTTACACAATTATTATACAAGCTAAAGTGAGAGGAAGCATCCAAAATTCATTAGGTATGTCAAGTCATTCTGAATTGATATCTTCGCAAGAAGGTTCTGGTTAGAAAGTATTTGATTATTTCTCATTATCCTACTTGTAGCGTGCACGTCAATAGCCAAAATTACAATCATCCAAGTATGACGTTGTTATTCTCACAGATCTTTTGCCTACCCAAAAAAGAAAAAAAAAATCCTCGCAAATCTTTTTCCCAACATCACGACATCAAGTAAATACACAAGAACTTAGCTTTAGATGAGAAGATAGTAACCAAACAGTTTAGATGTGTGTGTGTGTGTGTGTTTTTTCCTTTCTGTTTGATGATGTGTGCTTATTATATTATCATGGGTTAAATCAATGTCATTCTAATTTCAGTCTAGGTTTGCCAAGACATGTATTATTTCTCCACTTTTCACATTGATTAATTGAGCCAAAATGTCCTAGGTACTGAATGACCAAACTACATTTTCTAGAGCTCTCTGCTTTAGTTTGCATGTGCAAGCTTGGAGTTTTCGAAGAAAATATCTACAGTAGAAGAAAGATTTGTAAAGAATAATTGGGCCAACTATTTATTTACGCAAGAATGATGAATTAACAGAGCCATTTGCTAATCCAATTATACAATTCGTGAGGTTCCATATATCAGAAAAACAAGGCATCTACTGAACACTTATAAATAAGAACCTCGAGACATCCAGAACTGAGAGAAACACCCTCGAGATCTTTTCTTCTTTTCCGTGTCCTTCCAATTTTCCTTTTTACAATATGGAATATGCTCTGACCACCTCAACAATTGGCGCTCGGCATAAAGGACACTTGCCTCCTCCACGAATTAACTCACTGGCACATTTTGAACATGTGCACATGTGTCCACATCTGCAAGAAATTGATATTTGGATTAGAAAACCACTGAAAAAAAAAACTAATATATGGGGTTGAATTGCTTTCATTAGAACAAACTATGTGTAAATACCTGTACAAAAGCGAATCAATGTGGTTATCACAACATACACAGCAAGTTCCTTTTTTCACATGCCCCCATTTAGACCCATCATCAGATGTCCCAGCAGCCAATCCTACAAATAGATTAATATACAATGAGTGACGATATAAAAAAAAGGTCAACAGAAATAAGCAACAAATGTTTGAATAAATGAAACTAATACAGTTGCACTATAACCAAAATAATAAATTCATTCAAACAAAACACAACAGTGGCATCCAATAGCAATGAATGAAGCAGAAAAAAAAATCACACCATTTTCACCAGATGAGCGGTTGAGAGCTGCAGAGACCTCCTGTCTGACAGATCTCTGCAATTCCAGTTGCATATCCATGCAGGCCTCCAACATCCTCTGCATGTGATTCATGCCTTGCTGAAGTCTTGCCATATCTGATCTTAAATCATTCATTATCTCCCATTCCTACCCCCAGTCAGAATCAAAACAGTAATTTAAAAAGTATTCTAAAAAATATAGTATGAAAGCATAGAAGGGTACACTTGCATTAAGTAAAGGACGAGGCAAACAAAAGAACACAAAATAAATGGAAGAAAATAGTAATTAAAGTGGCCCGTTGTCAGAAAAATGTATCATTAGCCAAGACCTAACAACAAAGATCACAAACAGCAGACAACCCAGAGCTTTAAAACTATTCATAATTTCTCATTTCACATATTCAACTAGGAGCTACTTAGATATCTTATGAAATATATTTTTAATCATTTATCATGGTACTAATTAACATAAATATTATGACAAGTAACCTTAACTAACATCCTGAACCGGATCAAATTTAATAAATTTCTAGCTTCAACTGGTACTCTTAGCAGCAACAACTAATGTTTTTGCAAAGAAGCTTAAATTGATTACATGTTAAAAGAATGATGATAAGACGAAATATACTACAATATTCTGTATGCAAATCCCTAGGTAATAGTTTTTTGTTAAGGATTCAAAAGTGCTATCTTACAAACACAGGAAAGTTATATAATAAAATTGCTCACAATTTCAGAGCGGTGCATGGTATGACGAGACCATCCAGTTTGATGCAAATCTTGGTGCCAAAGTGGTTGTGGCGGGGGCACTGGTGGAGAAGGCAACACCGGTGAAGGTCTGTTGATGGCTTCATGCTGTCCCTCATTACGTTCATCACCCTGCTGATCAGGGTCTCGTTCCGGTGAGGCAGGAGTCGGTGTAGGCAAGTTTCGATGCAAATCCCAGTCAATTGGTGCATGACCTTGCCTTTCAACATATGACTGTATTAGTTGATCCAGACTTTCACGGAAACCACTCCGAAGAAGGTTAGATACACTTCTCCTGAAACATTAATAAAAAGATCCATAACTATCACAAGGCATGGTGCATGGAAGAAATGAAAGCCAGTAAATGAAGTATCAAGCCATGTTCTGTACAATATCAAGGTAGAAATAGGTCATTTATTTTAGATTATGGAAAGGGTTAAACAAGTTTTTCCACAGAAATCAAGACACGTTTGGGAATGCATCTTCTAATTGCATCTCTCCAATGCCAGTTGGAAATTTGATAAATATAAGCGAAACAGGCTCAAAGCTGTCTGCGATGCAAAATATCCAAAAGGGAAGGATTACCTGCTCAGAAGTTCTCTAAGCTCCATACTGTATACATTATCATCGTCAGGAGGATGAAATCTATTGAACCTTCTAAAAGGAACACTACGGCGATTCCTTGAAGCTGCGGAAGGGGAAGGTCCTTCAGACCAATTACCAACAGCTTCCCTTGTGTTATCGTCCTGCCAAATTCTCTGAGCTTCCTGTGGATGAGGATCATCCCCAGCTGAATTTCTGGGAGTTTCTTGTGGCCAATCACTGGCTTCCCTTCCATCTCTGAGATGATTAATTCTCTGCGGCCAGTTTCCTCCCCCATTTTCGGTAATTTGTTCCTGCCAATTCCCTCCTTGATTACTAGCTTCTTGCCAATTAATAGGTTCACTTGTGCTACTCTCCGAAATTCCTGTTTGATTAGACTGACGTGCATCAGTTTCCAGGCTCCTAATCTGCTCTTGGTCATAATTTTCTTGTTGGGCATCTATGAGATTGTTTGATTGGTTCTCATCATGTCTTGTTTCATCAATGTTATTATTTGATGTGGCATCAGGATTGGTGCTTGATTGACCACGGACAATATTCTCTAATCTTGAGCGAAACCCCTCCCTGAACACCATATAAGTGTTGGTAATAAGCACAAGTTGTACTCAACAAAAATCATCAACATACCATAATCTAATAAATGCCTGATCATTAACACATTTACTACAGATGCATTGGATAGCAATATAAAAGATTTTTTAAAAATGAGAAGAAGCAAGCCAAGGGGACACACTCGGTGTAACCCCCTTGTCTCATTGAACCACAGAAATGCCAATTATTTTTGCAAAATAATAATAACAACAATAACAATAATTCACTTGAAATCAATAATAATCAAACAGCTAAACTTAAAATCAATAATTAAAATATAGCTATATAAATTCCGATATCAAGATCAACAACGAATAAAATGATGAGTAAAAGGAAGATCCACCATTGCGCGTCAAAGTTACATATTATACAAAGCACAAGGGTCAAATAAATATCCACCAATGTGCACTGAAGTTACTTCTCCTTGAAACAGATGTTAGACCAACTAAACCACTTCTAATCTTATTTCTAATTTCTAATATTTGATATAAAAGACAGAGGCACAGCCCACAACATAGGTTTACAGTTAAAAATTAATTTTATTAAAATTACAAGATAGCATGATAATTTCCTTCTGTATCTAGGAGGTGTCTAAGATACAAAATCAAAGTTTTTCTACATCATATCAATTTAGATTCTGAAAAAAACTTAAAAAAATTATAATCCTAAATAGATTGAAATGATGAGCAGAGTGAAAGGAAAATCTGTGGAAGTAAGTATTAAATTGGATACCTTATACCAGAGACTGTGTGCCGTTGTCTTAACTGAACTAATTCACTTGCAGCTGTAGAAGGAGGCCTCTCATCTTCAACAGTTTCGTTTCGGAGGAATCTACCTCTGAGCAATGACTGAAATGATAATATTGCATAAATAGTTGATTTAAAACTAGAAGATGTATATTTTGTGAAAAAAGTAAAAACAACCAAGTTATATGCACACAGGTATTTTCGAGTCTCGTGATTTATTAATTATTTGGTAACGAAGTAATTAAAGATAAAGGAGTCAACTGATGAACGAAAAACCAAAATAATGTGCAGTAGCTCATGTAACAAAAGAAGGAGATATACTATAATAAGCATTCATAAATCGGCCCATTTTCCACTACAACGAATAACTAAACAATGAATAAAATATTCAAATTTTGTTATTCCTTTCTATGTAAAGGTTTGATAATACAGAGCACGTGAATACCTCTTGAATTATAGTCTTAATTTTTTTTGAATTAGACTAGAAAATAACAAGCAAAAGTTCTGGATTTTATAATGCAATAAAATATCTGCCACTCTGGGCAGGTGATCTGCACTCATCCAAAAAATATTTCACGCTCTATTTTTTAAGGAACATATTATAGTAATTTTCAAGTGATTCATAGTGATTTTCACGCTCAACGTCTTAAGGACGCTCTATGTTTTAAGGAACATATATCTGTAATCAACCAAACAGTTTTTCACGCTTAACGTCTTAACTTAAGGAGCATATTATAGTGATTTTGAAAGAAATACTACATGGATGGTTTCAATTAATAAAAATAATTCAATGAAACAAATTAGAGAAGAAACACAAAATACATTTTATCAAATATTCCACACATATAGCAACCTTAAATACTGAAAAACCATTAAAAATCTATAACTATATCCAAGGAGAGAAAAGCCACAGTCCAAATCAGAGTACCAGACATATCAGAGAACAGAAGAACACAAATGCATATCATTCCATATTAAGGAAGAACATAATGCATAATTGAAGAGTCTATTTAAAATCGAAATCCCAACTATAAATAAATTATTGAAGCCTTGAATTAAACATAAGTTATTGTAAGACTTTGTTGCTTTCATAATCTGCTCAGGTTTTCCATTAAGTGAAGTGAAAACACCATGACCAAGGTAAATATAAATTGCAAGATAAATCTGAATTCTGATAGGGTACACAACAGACCTGAATACGATTGCGATGAGCAAAATCAGAAACAGCTCGATGCTCCAACAAACCCTCAAGCTCTCTTTGTCTTTCCCTTTCTACCCTAACAAGCAAATCAACTAGAGCCTGTCTTCCACGCAACCTCAACATGTCCCGCCGAACATGCTCTGGTTGACGTTCATCATGGTCAGCTGCAATATCACGAGTCCGATCAGCTGGAGCAGATTGACTTACTTGAGCATCCCTGCGGCTCCCACGTGAACCTCGCTGTTGGCTAGTCATTTGCACCCATTCCCTGACAATTCTCACCCTCTCCCGCTCTGTTTCTCCAAGCCATTCTGATCTGTGGTTGGTGTTTCTTTGGCTCACATTAGATGATGAACGATCACTAATACCACTTTCCATCCATCCCCGAACAATCTGTCTAACTCTCTCCCTCTCAACTTCGCCAAGATCAGGAGATTGCTCCCTGCTAGACCCATCACGATTTCCAAGTGCATTCCGTGATCCAATCTGATCATGTGACCAGGTACCATAATCATTTTCACTTTCACTTGCATCCCCCAAACTCCCTCGATTCTCACTTCCTCGGCTGTCAGACATGGTACTTGACACATTGGTATTAGCATCAGAACTTCTTTGCTGCCTCAACCTTTCCCTCATCCTTTCACGTGCCCGATTCAACATATGTTCATCCTCCAATTCACGCCACATCTGCAGAATTGAAGATGCCTGAGTGCTCGGTCTCTCAACAGCCCCCTCCTGACCAGAAGTAGGAGACTGCGACCCCCTCAAAAAAGAAGAATCCAACATGGACACCGTATGTAAACCCGCAAGCGCCATCAACTCAGACTCGCGATTCCTCCTCTCAATAGTAGTTATCATCTCCTGCGCCTGTCGGGCAGCCCATCTGCTCAAAATTCGCGAATGGCGCCTCCGCGCAGCTGATGACTCTGCTAAATCATCTCCTTCAAGATCAGACCTCCGTCTCCTCCGAACCAACTGATCACTCTCATCATCCTCGTCATCTTGTACCCGGGAAGAACTACACGAAGCAAATGACATACAATCGTCCAAATGACCACGCATAAAGTCATCCAATCCATGGTCAAAATCAGAATGAGCATCAGCAGATTCAGGCTTCTGCTGTAGTGATTCAAAATCTGTCATCCTCAAACAGAATCTCCACCGCCACAACTATACAATATATAGAACCCACCCAACCTAATAAATACAACCCCCGAATTGCTAAACCAACATTTGAAATTGAATCTCTCGGAAACCAAAAAGGAAAACAAAAAAGAAAAAGAAAAAAGGGAAGCATAATCTGAGAGTCATGAAAGCCATAAGAAAAAGAGGGGGAAGCAATAAAAGTGTTTCCCTAATCAAATTGAAATTCAAATCCCCAACAACACACATGCCACCTGATAAACGATACGAGTTATCAAAATCAAAATACACAATATCGAATTTCAACGAAATTGTGAAAATGAAAATTGGGATCAGCGGAATGGAAGTGGGGTATGAAATTGACGTACCTGAGAGTGGGTATGATCGTGAATTGAGGAAGAAAGAGGGAAAATGAAACCCTAGAAAAATCGTGGGAATGGTTGAAAACAGAGAAAAAAAAGGGTGAGGTGAAAAAAAGAGCGAAAGACGCAGAAACAAATAAGGAAGGAGAAAAGAAGAATGAGAGGATCATATGATATGATATGATATGATGTCAGAATTTATTTATATTAATTAAAGAAAGATGAGAGAGAAAGATAGTGGTGTGGCGATGCGTGGTGTGTAGTCTTCTTAATTAATCTTGTCTTGTCTTAACATCTAGATCAAAATTGTGTTTTCCACTAATCATTTTTTTACAAACATAAAACCAAATTAAGTTTAGCTCATTTGATAAAGATAGGTACGAACTTCAAACACGTTATTTGTTCATCTTAAAGGTGAATTTCTATAACTACTAGGCCCTTGACGTGTGATCCTAGTGATTAATCTCTCGAGTCTAGTTGAACCATAACGAATTTCTCCCTCAAAACTCTACATTTTCAAGAGATTAAGTTTGTTTGTTATCATAAAATATTTCCTTGATAAAAAAAAGTATAAAGTATTTCCACTTGTGTTTTATTTTAAATAAATGTAAAAAATGCAATAATTTATTATATAGATTTTTTTTTAAAAAAAATAAAAATATAGGGGAAAGTAACTAGAAGTGGACATGCTAGTATTAATACTACTAGCAACACAAACACACAGATTTCAACACATTTTCATTGAGAAAATAGTTTTATGACACCCAAAATTTAATTTATCACTCTGTTTCATCTGCAAATCCGACAAAATTATTATTTATTTTTTGTCCTCTTCTCTCTGTTTCATCTGCAAATCCGACAAAATTAGGATAGATCTGCAAAAATAAAGAAGAAAAAATATGTTCTTTTTAAGGAAGACTAAGAAAGATGTTTATTCGTAGGAAATTGGAGAAGAAAACATGGGTATATTGGTAACTATACATGTCATTGAAATCAAAATTGAGTTTCACAAACGCAGTAGCTAGGAATACCAGTTTCAGTTGTGCTCGCGTTTTGCGATCAAAACCGAGTTTCCTGGACGCACTTTTCATTCACCCAAACAAAACAAAAAAATCTAGAAACCGCGTTTGAAAAAGTAAACGCACGTTTGGTTACTGAAAACGTGTTGCCAAACACATACTAAATTGATACATACTAAATAAGCGTATTAAAAAGTAAATGTGAACAAGTATACATGTTGTTCTCGCTAATTAATATATTTGTATGGTCCCCCGTAAGTTACCTCGATTGGTAGATATATTGCATTATATGTTCAGGGATCGAGGTTTGAATCTCATAAACCTCACTTATTCACCGTTAATCTATAAAGAAAAAGGACTCTACACTCATTAAAAATCATATTATTTCTCAAATGTTATTATAAGCAGTTTCTCATTTTAACCATATTTTTTATAACATTATTATGGTCCTTTCAAATAATTTAAATAATAAACATTATCAAGTAATCTATGAGCAATTGGCTCTCATTGTATAATGATGTTGACAACTAATAATTTTATTAATTAAAAACCTAAAAATTGCCTGTAACAGCCACGTGTCTAAGTGGTTAACAAAATAAATGTTATTGCTATCCTTCTCATATGATCTAACCTAATTATTTGAGTCAAATAGTGGCTAAATTGGTTTGTTCAACTATCATTCATCAATGTGTCACAAAAAAAAAAACTATCAATCATCAAAATTAGTGATAGAGATGACCGGTTTATAAATTATAAGTGAGATTATTTATAAGGTTTTTTTTTTCAACAGAAGATTGTTTATAAATTTTTGTATTCTAATTGAAGGGAAACTTTAGATGTTTTCAGTATTCCACCAGCAAGTTTTTTATTAAGTGCATATATATCATGAAAAGTACTTATAATCATTTTAAAACGGTTTCGTTGATATGTCAAATTGGAATGTTTTTTTATTTATGTAATTAGAACAAAAATTAGTCACAACTAACAAAAATTAGACGAGTGGTTTTACCTATAGAGAGAAATTTAAATACTACTAGGCAGCATGAATCTTCTAATGAAAATGGCGTGGAACAGCTTCCAATTTGTTTATGACTAAAGATTCTCACTATGAAAACTAACCTAAGACCTAATTCTTGGTGAGAACCACGTTTTCAAATTAACAAAATTCTCAAACATGATGTTATTTTATTTTTTGTACCGTTCTCAAACATGATTAATATCAGAATGTGAGTTTTGGTTATTTATTGACTATGATATGATTTTGGTTCTAAACATTGTCATATCTGGTTGATTTTGGATTTTTTTACCGAATATTTCAACAAACATAAACTATATAATTGCTTATTCATCATAATAATAAAAAAGCATTATGTTTTCCATATATCTTCTCTACTATATATAATCTTATTAGAGATTCACCACCTCCCCTTCCACCATATCTAACCTTCATTGGTATAAATTGATTTATAAATGGAAAATTTCAGAAACGGTGGCAAAGACTAATTTATCAATGAATTTTCAAATCAATCACCAATTTATCTTTAAATAAAGTACTAAATAATTATGTGACCATCCTTAAAAAAAAAAAAAATTATGTGACCAATTTAAAGACTAATGTTAAACACTTATTTTTCATTTTTTGGATGAGACCTTTATCTATATATTGGTCTTTAGTCACTAAATAAAATAAAAAAATTGTAGTACGCTATAAATTATCTATAATTTTAGGATTCATAATTTACTTTTCGTGCAAGAGGGTCTGTATCACAAAGCTTGAACAATATAGTATAATTCCAGAAAACATATGGACAGGGCGGATCTAGTTTTAGGCATGATGTGGCAGCTGCCACACCAGATTACAGCCCAATTTTTTTTATTAATATAGTAGACCGAAAAGATAATATATATCACATAATTAGATAATGTTTCACAAATCAATGCATGGTTCAGTGGTAAATATTCTTTTATCTATAGTCATGTCCATGGTTTAACTCCCAATCAAAAGTGTTGTGGATGTGATTTAAACCTGAGACATAGAGATGCAACAAACTTGCTTTAGCCATGCTTTTCTGTTTAATTTTCGCATTACTAATATATATATATATATATATATATATATATATATATATATATATCGTATTATAAATCAAATGTACACTAAAAAATTTCTTTTATAATTTTGCCACACCAAACCATCATGTCTACATCCGCCCCGCATATGGATATGGATTGAGGTTGGGAAAAAGAAGAGTTGGAAAGTTTAAAATCTAGAGTCACCAATGATCTAAATTATAAAAACATTTCTTAAATCTTTTCCTTGGAATTATTAAGAATAATATCTGATTTTATTAATATATGTTTGTGAAATTAGACGTTCAAGGAACCAAATCTCTACAGTTGTTTTTAAATTATTGTCTCACCTTTTAAGCACAAATACTTAAAATTCCTAAACATCCATCTCTTTTGTTTGACCGTAAATGTATGCATTTTATAGTTCCATCTGTTTTTCCTCATAAGCATACAGTTGGTATTAAAGTCTCACGAACATGGAGTCTTTTACTTAATATGGACTCCATTCTATTAAGGACTCATTAAAGGAAGAAAAAATTGGTATCATTAGTTATCATAATTTATATAAGAATTTTCTTTATTTTCAACAACAACTAACAAGTTATAAGATTATACTCCCTCTGTCCTAAAATATAAGCAAAAATTGGTCAACAAAAAATAATGTATTTGGTTGAAAATTTGTATTAAATACATCAACTTATGATGACTCATTTTTGCTTACATTTTGCTCTCTTCAATTTCTTTTTGTTTTTTTCTTTCTAAATACACATATTAAAGTACATATTAGTGAGATACTCCCTCCGATCACATTTATAAGTAAAAAAAAGAAATTAGATTCCTTCGAATACCTAACTTATTTGGTCTATACATAGACCAAATAAATTTGTATTCAACGAATTTAAAAAGTAATTTTTTGTTTATAAATGTGACAAGAGGGAGTATATTTAAGGATTCTTTTTAGTTTGCTATCATCATAGTCATTCAGTCTTTAATAGATATTTTCATTAAAAAGATTATAAATAAATTATGTGTACATGCCTATTTAAAAACACTTTTTAGTTTATTATCATTGTGAATGTTGTATAGCAACTTCAAAATTTAATATGATGCCTATTTTCTTAAATGTAATGTCAAATCATATTTATAATGGGGAGCAAATAGAGTAACAATGGAGTGTTTTATATTTAGGATTGTCTACTAAACAGGACCACCTCTGTGTATGAACTCAAAGTAGGAGAGGTTGGATAACTCTTTCTTCCAGGTGAAGGACCAGTACTATGAAATGAATGAATGTGCATGTATGGAGAGGAAAATGGACACTACACGAGTGAAATCAGGCCCTTGTCTTACTCCGACGCTTATTGGAAATTGGGTCATTATAGCATCCCCTCCAATGGAATGTGATTCAATATATTTCTTCTTCTTTTCCTATCCATTGGAGGCATGTGAGATGTCATAGTGGGTTATATAGATTTTGTTGAATTTGTTTAATTAATTAAGACGTTGTAGTATTCGAGTAAAAAATTGCTCCATGCCAATTTAAAAAATATTCAAGTGTCGGTTTTTTTGGACAAAAAATGAGTTGCTTAGGAGTTGTAAATTTTATAAAAGAGTGGCAAATAATTTTAGAGATGTTTATGGTTCGATTTAGAGAGAAAACCGAGCTGAACTGGTCAGTTTAGATGAATCGAATCAATTTATTAATGGTTTTTGAAGATAAGAAAAAACACAAGAAATGATGTTGAATTTTGTTTACTTTTTCAAAAAAAACTTTTCTAACTCTTTATCAAAATCAGAGTATGCAATCAAAAGGTGAAAGACAAACACAAATACAAACAGAGAGAGAGAAGGAGAGACAACACAAACAATTATCTTGGTTCACCTCACAAACCAAGGTTAGTCCAATCCCCTTGTTATTCCATTGGATTTTTCACTATATTCACACAAGGTTACAAATGTTCAAACACACAAGTAAGAGATTTCGTTGCCTCACACAAGAGGACTTCTACAATAAGAGTTTAACAATAAGTTTATATGTGTTTACACTTTCAGAACTTAGAGAATACTAATTTTAAGAACAAGAAACTTCTGACACTAAAAAATTCTAAGATACTAAGTTTATAAGAATTTTTTAAGTGTTTGAATGCTTTTGAATTTGAGAGAGTTTGTCTCTTGTAAAATATGTGAAGTCTCTCAATTTCTTCAAACTGTCCATGTCCTTAAAAAGGAGAGAGAAAAAATAAAGTTGTTGTTTGAAGGTTGCCAACTCATCAATTTCGTCCTTGAGAAACTTGATCAGATTTTAAATTGTTTGCCTCAATTGGATAATGTTGTTGAATAATACTTGAGAAATCTTTTGCTTCTTTTAGAATGATCTGTTGCATTTCATTTGTCCTTGAATTTCTTTGTTTATTTTTGCACGTGGTCAGAAGAGGACAACCTGTACTATCAGAGGTTGAAAACGACCCTCCAACAGAAGAAGACAAAACTGATCAGAGTTACTCATACTACTGATATCATCAGAACTTGTTTCCTTCAGAGGTTGAATCCATCAGAGCTTGTTCTCATCAGAGTCTTCAAGACATCTTCTGTTCATAGCTTTGACTTTTTGTTAATCTTTCTTCATATTATCTTTTCAATCTTCAGAAGTTTTCAACGTTTTTCTTAAGTACTAAAATGCTTTCCTATGTCATCAGAACTTGACTTGAAGTCATAATTTAATTATATAGCACTTGAACATACATTAGAGTACCAAATTGTGCTTTTATAGATTGTTATCATCAAAACCTTAGGGACATTGTTCTGAAACCCACTTTGGTTCAACAATTTTGTCTCGAACCAAATCGATTTATTATAGAAATTCAATGCACCGTAGTTTCGAACCAAACTAAAACTACATTTGCAAATAATCGAAACGTGTTTTACTCGAATTGAACTAATTTCTTTAACCCAATTGTACCAAATTTATATGATTAACTGATGACTAGGATCATTGAAAAAACTGAATTAAATATAAGAACAATTTAAAAAACTGAATAACCTAATAGAACCAGACTCTTTAACACAATCATTCCTGCCTAGCTTAATTGAGTTTTGTGCATGGATTTAAATGGTGGATGTTCTGACAACGAAAACATGTTTGCAAGTTGTTCAACGGATCTTAGATGATACTCTGATACTATCTTAAAAATCGTGATTAGGTCTAACACAATCCCAGAAAACCAGCTCAATTGGGTTTGGTGGGTGATGATGACACTAGGTCATACATCAATTTTTGTACAGTTTTTATGTAGTTTTGGTCGAGTTCAGGTGGTTATGCATTGGTCAGAAGCTGGAAAAAGGACTGTTTTGTAATTCTGAAGCTGAGGAAAATC
>Ga0228710_1000531_pt1 | contig 49130 bp, 31 predicted proteins | sample MedpolnodulmetaG_FD_177995 | JGI IMG/M metagenome (GOLD analysis project Ga0228710, IMG submission 177995) | Root nodule microbial communities from Medicago polymorpha collected in Santa Monica, California, United States - pink nodules | ecosystem: Host-associated > Plants > Roots > Nodule... | reverse complement strand
AAAGAAAAAAAAAAAAAAAAACAAAAAAAAAAAAAAAAAAAAAAAAAAAAAACACAAGGACAAGCAGAATCTTAGCTGGATCCACCATTACCCAAATTTTACCATCTCATGTTTTTCAACCTTTTCACACTCTCTTCTTTCCCACTTCTCTTCTCTTTCTCATTTCTCTCCCTTCTCTCTTCCTTCATCACATTCACTACACCAAAAAGAGAGAACAACACAAACAAACACAATGTGCTATTACTATTTCTTCTTCTTATGCATTCTAATCTTCTTCAAACCAATCTCATCAAATGAACCAAGAAGATTCCTTCATCAACCTTTTCCACAAAACAATAATCTCTCACCTTCACAACCTCCTTCACCATCACCTCCTTCATCACCACCTCCATCACCAAATCCAAAATACCCATTTTCTACTACACCCCCTAACACTTCATCTTCTTCTTCTACACCCCCCTTTTTCCCTACATATCCCTCAACCCCGCCACCACCTTCACCTTCTTCCTTCGCTTCATTCCCAGCTAACATTTCATCTCTAACTATCCCACAAACTCAAAAACCAAAGTCATCATCTTCCAAACTCCTTGCCGTCGCTATTACTGCCGTCATCGCCGCCGTCGCTGTCGTCGCAATCTCAGCTTTCATTTACTGTCGCAGAAGTCGCAATAAAAGATTCTTAGCTGATGATAAAACACTCAGATCCGACAGTAGTATTCGTCTCTTCCCTCGCGACGGTGGCGTCGCCACCATCGCTAAATCAAGAAACGTTTCTTCTACTAGCTCGGAGTTTCTTTACCTTGGTACCATTGCTAACTCTCGTAGCGATGAACTACCTGATCCACGTGGCGCCGGTGGTGGTGGTCGGAATCCAAGAAAAATGGACTCGCCGGAGCTACAGCCGTTACCGCCGCTTATGCGACAAGGCTCGATGTTCAATGAAGGTAATGGTGGTGCTACTGTTACAGTTGGTGAAGATGATGAAGAAGAGTTTTATTCTCCAAGAGGTTCTTTGAACGGAAATGGGTCGGGCTCTCGGAGAGTTTTCGCCGGAATTTCAGCTGAGAATTTGGTGGGTCGAAGTAGCAGTGAATCTACTTCTTCATCTTCTTCGTATTCATCTTCTTCTGCTTCACCAGATCGTTCTCATTCGATCAGTCTTTCTCCACCGGTGAGTTTGAGTCCAAGAAGATCACAACCAAAGTCGCCGGAAAATGTTGTAACTCCGGCACCGACACAGCCACTACTTGTTAGTGACGTTGGAAGAAGCTCGTTGTCGTCGTCACGAGCTTCTTCTAACCGTCACGTGCAGCCTTGTTCTTCTATGTCTTCATCTCCTGAGAAAATATTCGCCGGAGAATGTAAGTCACCGTCTTTATCACCGTTGAATCTTTCACCGACAAAAAATTTAGATGGGTCTTTTGTAAAAGTTGAAAAGACTCAATCTTGTAATGAAGATGGTTCTTCCTCGCCAAGATTATCGAATGCTTCTAGTGGTAAATCATCGTCTTCTTCATCGTCGGCGTTTACTTTGCCATCGCCGGAGAAGATGACAATGATGAATCTTCATAGCAATCATGGATTGGATCAGTCTCCAACAATTTCAGATGTTTCAGATCGGTTTAGACATTCTCCTCTTTCATCATTGCCACTTTCACCAACGCTACTTTCATCGCCGGAGAGAGATATAATGAGCACTCAACCACCACCACCGCCACCGCAACCAGCTTCTAGGAAGCATTGGGAGATTCCTGACCTTTTAACACCAATTGCTGAATCACCAGCTATTTTGAATCAGAATGGTGTTTCTCAGAGAAAACAATGGGAAATTCCTGTTCTTTCAACACCAATCACACCTTCTATTAGAGTTTCAGCTCCTCCACCGCCGCCACCACCACCACCACCACCACCACCACCTCCACTGGCAATGCTGATGAAGCAGCGGAAGCAATGGGAAGTACCTTCTCCAACAACTCCTGTTGGTCAACCGGTGGTTTGTAGGCCACCAGAATTGAAACCTCCTTCAAGGCCTTTTGTGCTGCAAACTCCTTCAAATACATTAGTTTCTCCGGTTGAGTTGCCACCTAGTTTTGAGGAGAATGAAGAGGTTTCTAAACCAAAGTTGAAGCCTTTGCATTGGGATAAAGTGAGGGCTAGTTCCGATCGTGAAATGGTTTGGGATCATTTGAGGTCCAGCTCTTTTAAGTAAGGGTTTCAATTCAACTCAATTATCATCACCATGTCATTATCTTATTGCTATGTTGTTGATTCTTGCTTTTTACTAGATTACTATAGTAAACTGTTTTTGTTACTATTTTGGGAATGTTAGTTATAAGTAGTTGATTATTCTGATGTTTATTTCGTACTATATTGCAATGTGTTTTTAACATCTAAAGTAGTTTGGTTTGGATTGAATTGAATTGGGTGCAGGTTGAATGAGGAGATGATAGAAACATTATTTGTGGTGAACACACCAAATCCAAAACCAAAGGATGCTACACCACGTTCAGTTCTTACACCTCCATATCACGAGGATAGAGTGTTGGATCCTAAAAAGTCTCAAAATATTGCTATCTTGCTTCGAGCGGTTAACGTTACGGTAGAGGAAGTGTGTGAAGCACTGTTGGAAGGTATGTATTTTATTTTTCCCTCATGTTTTGTTGTAAGTAATTATTGATTAGATCTGTTGTTGAACAATTTCTTATTTAGGTGCTGTGGTTAAGCCATCACTTATGTAAATCCTTGTTTGTTTTTGTTTCTTTGGAATCCTTTGGATTAGATTTGTTACCTACATGCACATGATTTTTAGTTAATGGTATGCAAATGGTAGTTGCACATTTAAAGGAAAAACAATAGAGTTATACCAACACTAATTTGGCAAACACTTTTGCTTTGATTTAATTTAAGAAGTTAGGTGGTGTTATTATTATTATTACATATATCAAATGATTGAATTGAAGCTAGTGGACAGTTTTGTTATGCTGTTTTATAGCTATCCTCTGGTTACTACTAAAAGCATAAATGTGTGCATCATAAATCAATGCTTTCGTTGTCTCTCTTTTACAATGTTCTCTCTAAATTTTATCTTTGCATAAAAGTGAATCGTTATAAGGATTTAATTGTATATACACCGTCAGTGTAAAGTTTTTTTACATTGTTAATTAATCATAATCGTTAGGTCATTAAGAACATTTGACTTCAATTGTAGCCACTTCTAAAGTCATACCTATGACTGTTTGTGATTTTTTGACAATGTAAAACTTTTTACAAAATTTAAACTCTTGTTATAATGTGTTTTGAAAGGTTGCTTCTTCAAAAAAAAAAAAGTGTTTTGAAAGGCTTCTTGTAGCCCTTGTTTAGATATTGATTAAGTAAATAAGTTAAACCGGTTTGCCTTTTTAACAGGTGTTACTGATACACTTGGAACTGAACTACTTGAAAACTTGTTAAAAATGGCGCCAAGCAAGGAAGAAGAGCGCAAATTGAAGGAACATAAAGACGACTCTCCAAACAAACTCGGTTCTGCTGAGAAATTTTTGAAGGCAGTTCTTGATGTACCTTTTGCATTTAAAAGGGTGGAAGCTATGCTTTACATAGCCAATTTTGAATCTGAAGTGGAGTATATTCGTAAATCCTTTCAGACTCTAGAGGTAAAGTGTAATGATAGTATAGTAGAATCCGGTAGTGATGTCCCATAATTTACGGTTCTTCCATTTTCTGATCGAAACATTTGTTTCAGGTTGCATGTGAAGAGCTGCGAAACAGTAGAATGTTCTTGAAGCTTCTAGAGGCCGTGCTCAAAACTGGGAACCGCATGAATGTTGGAACAAACCGAGGTGATGCGCATGCATTCAAGCTCGATACACTTCTCAAGCTGGTTGACGTTAAAGGCGCAGACGGTAAAACAACTCTTCTACACTTTGTTGTTCAAGAAATCATTAGAACAGAAGGAGCTCGTCATTCAGATACTTCTACTAATCAAACACCGAGTGCAACATTGAGTGACGATGCCAAGTGCAGAAGACTTGGTCTTCAAGTAGTATCTAGTCTAAGTTCCGATCTAGCGAATGTGAAGAAGGCCGCGACAATGGACTCTGAAGTCCTCACGAGCGAAGTCTCTAAACTTTCAAAAGGAATCACACACATCGCCGAGATTGTAAAATTGAACCAAACGGCGGGATCAGATGAAACCGTTCGTAAATTCGCAGAATCAATGAATAAGTTTATGAGAATGGCTGAGGAGGAGATTTTAAGAATTCAAGCACAAGAAAGTGTTGCTTTATCACTTGTGAAAGAGATCACGGAGTATTTTCATGGTAACTTATCTAAAGAAGAAGCTCATCCATTTAGAATCTTCATGGTAGTAAGAGACTTCTTAACAGTTCTTGATAGGGTATGCAAAGAAGTTGGTAATATAAATGAAAGGACCATGATTAGTTCTGCTCATAGATTTCCTGTTCCAGTGAACCCTATGCTTCCACAACCACTTCCTGGATTACATGGAAAGAGACATTACAGTTCCTCGGATGATGATAGTTCATCTCCTTAGCGCATGTTTGGATCCGCAGTGAGTTAGATAGAATCAACGTGTCACTGTGATTTAGGCAAAAGCTGCATTTTGATGCTTCAACAAAATTACGGTGTTATCGTGATTTCGTCAAATTCACTGCTATTCCAAATATGCAGTTAGGTGTCTGTATATCTCATTAGTGTCACTGTGACATCTTGGCTGCATCTTCTATTAGAAAAACAACCTTTAACCAGGTGATTTTGATGGGGTCATGGAGGGTGCATTATGGTCTGGCCCAAATGAATATTTTATTTTTTGTTAAATTGTAAAAATCCTTGTAAAAGATTTGGGTTATATGTATACACTAGATTATATATATAGAGTAGAATATTTTCTGAGAAAAATAAGCTTGTGCCTTTTATGAAGGTTATGTATCATAATGTTGTGTACAAAGCAATTCAAATGGCAAATTGGAGGATACACACCACTTGGTTGCCAATGAGCTATTAATAGATATTATGTAGTTTTCTAAAATGACAAATAATTTCTGACTGAGCCAGTTTCACATTTCAAAATAAGGTTGAGTCGGTTGAGCTGAATTCTAACTTGTCAGATTGGCAAATGGTTTTCTGTCACAAGTTTTTGATACTGCAAAATAATTTTAGTCAAGACAAATAAGTACTACTAGTACAAAATGTCAAACTTACATATTTTTTACAAAAAAATTTTAGGTTGAAATTTGGCAATGTCAAAAAAGTCCATAAACTTAAAAGAGTTAATGATAAAATTCAGAGAAATGATTTGTAAACATCAAAATTTTGATGTCAAATGGAATATTATTATTTAGTATTTGTGTGTTTTATTTAAATAGGTGCAAGTTTTTAACAACAATAGACGCGTCACGGTTAGAATCTCATTAACCACGTCATTGTTCCAAACATAAAGATAAATGTATGCAAGTTACATAAGATAAAAAGTAAGAAAGATAGAGAGAAATATAATATCTTATAAATAAACACATACAATGTCGTATATATGATGCTATATTTTAATTTTCAAATAACTAAAGTGTGAAATTAATGTATAATAATTTACCAATGAAGGAACTCTTAAAATTGAATACGTTACAACTAAGGTGATCAGAAGGTTCTATCAGATGTGCCTAACTCATCACATGATACCTATAGTTAAAATATCAGTTTTAATATAATATATATGATATCAATTTTTTTTTTTGAATAAAATATATATGATATCAATTAAAATCTATAATTGGACGTATCTTATTCCCCCCTACAAAACTGAGAATAAAAGCATCTTTCCAACATTTGTACTTATCATTTGCTACATATAGAACCATAGAAGTGTATGACTGTAAATAATGGATTTTTTGTACACATATCCAATAATACGTTGTCACCAATAATACATTGACGTATTATTTAACGACTTCAAAACATTTTTACAACAACAAACTGTCCGGAAACATTTAACTAAAAGATAATATAAAGAGTCATGTGAAATTAACTCAATTAGCATAGACAACGCATTATAATATGTAAGGGTCGGGGTTTGAACTCTAGACACAGAGACAAATGAATTTCTAACCACTATACTAAAAAAAATGATAATGTAAAGAGTTCATGTGAACATAAAAGACATTACAATATACAGAGATTGAAATTCTCATCTCAAATTTTTCATCACGAGATGAATTTCTAATCATTCAACCACTTAAAAAAAATACTACAATATAGACTGGCCGTGGACTAAATATAAAGTTTTTATTCCACTTTATATGTGTGTTTTGTTTTTAAAAGAGGAAATGAAGTATATATTAAAAATTGTGACACCGACCAAATATGTTATGAAAATGGAAGGGATTTGTATCTTATGGCAGTGTTGTTTGTTTGTTTACTTCTTGAGAAGGCATGTTCCATGTACAATTGAATGCATGTGGTAGAAGAGTGGTGGTGTAGTAGTTGTACACTAAATATATAATATATATCTCTATGACATCATCTTTATCATGTGCCTTCAATAACATGTGAAGAACACCAAAGCAGGAAGTAGATGATAAAATTCAACCCAAACATTGGTCTTCATTGGATCATATAAATACATTTGGTAATTCATTCATTTAGGATTTTATTATTAAATTGAGTTTTACTCAATATCCTTTTTATAATATCAAGTGCTCACACCATTTTCAATTATTGAGACATAAAATTATACATCAATCGGTCATTATTATAAGAAAAAATTTATATATTAGTATTAAAGATCATATACATTATTAATTAAATGGATCTAAAATGTTGATTTTTGTTTATAATAATAACCGAAAGATGTAGTATTCGATATTCACTAATCATAAAAAAATCCAATTTTTTTAAAATATTGTGTATCTCAAAAATTCTCACTACCAGCTGTGCCTACCACGGGTTGGAAGTATAATTGGTCAAATTTAATAGCTTGACGGTGGAATACGGAAGCTTTGAAATCAAACAAGTAGAATAAATAAATATTTTTAACCAAAAACAAAAAGAATAAATAAATATTTTATCAATAGAAGTCGAGTATAGAGGCTACATACTCACAAAATCAAAATTTGAATTCGAAGTAAGAAAAGTGATACATTTTGTTTTCTGCATAAGATTAACCTGATAGAGGTGAACTTTAGTAAACACAAAAATAAAATAAAACATTATTAAACAAATATATATTTTTTGTACTAATACATAAATGTTTTTTTTTTTAAAGTTGTAAATAAATGTTTTTAACAATGTATTCTGTTTCTTTTGAAAAAAAAAAAGTATTCTGTTGACCATACAGAGATTTTTTTTGTAGGCTATACAGAGATTGTTTGTTGTTATTATTATTTTTACTGAAAAAATGTAAAGCATTGTAAGTTAATTCTCGAATTCAATAAAATGATAAAAACATTATAGTCCAGACGTTACATTTTGTAAGCAAATATTTCACTTTACTGGGAGGAGAGTGTCACTGAATGTTCTATCCTATTGCATGATGTTGTTTTGCAGGCTAATGTTCATGACAGGTGGAGGTGGCTTCTTGATCTCGCTCACGGCAATTCAGTGAAGAGAACTTATCAATATCTAACATCGGTGGACGAGCCTCTTGAAAGGGGATTGGTGGATGATGTGTGGCTTAAGCAAGTTCCACTTAAGGTGTCGCTATTTGTTTGGAGACTTTTTCGAAATAGATTACCTACCAAAGATAATTTGTTACGTCGACATGTATTGCATTTAGACAACATAACTTGTGTGGGAGGGTGTGGCTCACTTGAGAATGCCGAGCACCTTCTCCTTGGTTGTGATTTCTTTGGTTTGAGTGTGGACACAAGTGTTACTTTGGCTTGGTTTATCATATGTTGCTCCGGTGGGGTGCAAAGACAATTATCTTCAGTTTGGACATATGGCGGGTTTACCGCATTTTTCACATTCTTTTTTATAGTTAATTTGACTTGCTTGTGTGTGGACCATTTGGAAGGAGAGGAACAATCACATTTTTACTCAGAAGGCTACATCAATTAGCATTCTATCTGGCAAAGTGAAATTACTCTTATTCCAGTGGCTTAAAGCTAGGTTGCATTCTTTTGCCTTCTGTTTCCATGACTGGTGGCAACACCCTATGTCTTGTATGAGTATTTTCATGTAATCTTCTTTGTTTTGGTTGTGAAAGCACGGTGTCTGTATTTATGGCACCGGTGAACTGACATTTGTATCGTTTTCAAGTGATTCTCTTTTGCACACCTTGTGCGAGATGAATCACTTCTGGTTATGAAATCCATTTTGGCTTGTTCAAAAAAAAATTCAAATTTATCATTTGATAAATCAACTTAATTTCAAACAATGCAATGTAAGTCCGGATACTTCAAAATTGATGAAGTACTTAGCTCAGACAAAAGGAATAGGTAGGAAAAAAAAAAAAGAAACTTTCTAATATTCTCAAAGAAAGTTGTTATTATTTGAATGTGTCAATACTTGAATTCTTGAATGCTAAACATTTGGTGATGAGACCTATTTATACTACTCTAGTAAGGCTCCACATAGAAAGATATAGAAACATTGATTACAAAGAAAAATTTAGAGATATGGATACTAGAGATATGAATACTCAAGTTCATATGACTAGAAAGATCTAGAAAAGTTAAGATTTCCCTAGTGCTTACTTTTGTCTTATATATACTCCTTTCAAAATGAAATATAAACAAAACGGGTAGTTGAAAAGTTGATGGACCTGAAGTAAATTTTTAATCACGTTCATTGATTTTTCAACTATCACTTTTGTTTATAATTTATTTCAGAGGGAGTATAATATAAGTAGGTAATTATGTTTTTTTTTTATATGTAATTGACTAAGTAATGATGTTTTCTTTTTCAATTTTTTTTAAGAATTCATTTTCGAATATATGTAATTGACTAATTGTCACTCTCTTTATTATCAATATTATTTATATTGATATATTGTGTAATTAAATATTTAATTTTACATAACTATTGACAATTTATAATTTCAAAGATTTTCTGATGTCAATTCTTCATATGTCACTCTCTTTACAGGTATTTCTTAATTTTATTTTTCGTTAGTGATTATTTTATAGACTAATAATCCAATAACAATATGCTATTTATGGCACAAAAATGGAGTTTTCCTTCATTCATCTCATGCATTCCCAATGCCTCATGTGCCAACCCCTCTCCTGCTCTTCCAACATCCCCATTTATTCGGTCCCCCCAATCATTTGTACCCCATAAACAAATAAAAGACTCCTATTTCCATTTTATTTTTTTTGCCAAAATCACAATTTTTTCACCGTAATATTTGTTGATTACTGGTATGTTACAGGAGAGGAAGAAATGCTAGCAGCCTGATCGAACTTTTTTTTGGGTTACATCGCTAAAGGATAAAAAAGAAACAAACAAACAGAAAATAAAAGAAGTTTGCGGCGATTATGATTTATCGAATCCCCTCTATTATTTTGGTTTTTGAGATTAATACAATTTCAGTTATCGGTTATGAAACAAAGATTCTCACTTAAGTAATTAGTTCGGTGACCACTATCGTCCCTCTATATGTCATGTTGCTCCTCAATCACTTAGTGATACTGAGTTTATTAAATTAATAATATAAAAAGTGTCAGAGGGAAGATGGAGTCCACATTCACAACTATATCTACAAACAATATATTGAAGAGGCATGTGGAAAATTGATAGCATGCAGAGAGTGACACGCACCTTCAATATTCGTGAGAGTTCCAAAAGAGGAATATTGAAGAGATAATTAAAAGAAAAAAGAAAGAAAAAAAAAGTCTGATCCTGTGTTAAGTCAGTTTATCAATAATGAGTGCTTCCTTTCTTTCTTGAATGTCTAAACAAGTGCATTGCATGCATGCATGCACTACTTCAGAAAAGATGCCCTAAAGTTTTTCAACGGAAATTCTTACTTCTTCCATCATCAAGATCAACAGCTATAATCAAATATCTAATTATCTTTTTCTTAAGAAGAATATCTAATTATCTTATAATTTTTTTTGTCCGGGATTCAAACCCCAGACCTTACATATATTATGCTTTATCTTTATCAACTGAACTAAACTCACGGGACATTATAATAATGTTTGGGTGCGTTTGATTTGCAAAATAGTAAAACAGTACAACACAACACAAGACAAATTTTTATAATATTGAATAATTTTCGGTTTTTACGATTTTTAATAGACAAAATGTTATTTTGGTATTTTAAACAACTTATACGTGGGGTAAAAAGTTGTGCTGTGGTTTGGTGAGAGATAAGCATTTATTTATTTTTTTCCGTCCCTTGCTCCAGTTTGCCCGAAACAATTTTAGAAATCAAACATTATACAACTTGAGTTGTTTTGTCTTGTCTTCATTTTTTAGCAAATCAAATGCACCTATTTATTTTTCCGTGTTTAATTTATATATAACACCAATGTAAATAAGTTTTACACATGCATTTAAGATGTATTTTCACAACATTTAATGAGTTAAAAACACATGACTTATCATACTTCATTAATTAATGTGCAACACATCATTAGATCTACGCGTAAAACTTTTTTACACTTCTTATTTCTCTATCTTTGTCAATTTTTGACGTTTTTTGGTATATGACAAGGAGTCCTAGATGAAGAATATTTGAAGATTTCTTGTCATGAGACACGTATAAAGTGATGAGTATACATAGAAAGAATTGGTCATATGAACCAAACCAGAAAAGGCCATAAAACTCGGAGAAATGTTATGTCACCCACAGAACCGTTCACAATGGAATGTTTGAGTGGTTTACCTCAAAACTCAAAAGATAATCTAATCTTGAATCATACCACAATCCGGAAATTTTGTTGTTTAGTCTTTTCTAATGTTACAAAGTTCAACATTTTAACAAAGACCCATTTCTTTCAATATATTTTTTTGGTTCCTTATAATTTCAATCTCTTGGAAAATTAGTGGGGTCACATCTAGCATAGATAACCAAGAACACATACTTTTTTTTTGTTTAACTTTCTGTTCATTTTAATGTACATGAATTAAGGAATTTTTCATTAGTTTAAGTCACGTTGAAAATGCCTTAAACTGCATCAGTTTTACAATAGAAGGAGCTTGATCTATCAATCTCCTTCTTTGCCACAATTCTTATCTGGTTGGCATCTAAACTAATCAATGAATTATCTATGATGAAGCCCTAACGCAGACATGAACACCAAACGCGACACTGTCACGTAGACATCAGTAATAATTTAAGAAAACGGAAGTGATTGAATGTAACCACGTGTCTTAGTGTCGTGTCTGTGTTACACTGCGAATTATATTGGTTTTTGTTTGTGAATGTGAATGAATATTCACCACTTCTTTTATTTACAGGTTTTGTTTAAGATCAGAACCAGAGTTCAAGTTATGGAGCAATTTAGACAAATTGGTGAGGCACTAGGAAGTTTGAAAGCTGTAATGGTGTTCAGAGAGAACATTCAAATCAATCAGAGACAATGTTGTCTTCTTCTAGATGTATTTAGCTTTGCATATGAATCTATTGCAGATGAGATCATACAGAATCTGAAATTTGAAGAGAAGAATGGAAAATGGAAAGTTCTAGAACACCCCTTAAGAGAGATCCATAAGATTTTCAAAGAAGGGGAAGTTTACATTAGACATTGTTTGGAAATAAAGGATTTTTGGGCTAAAGCCATTACCTTGTATCACAACACAGAGTGTGTTGAGTTTTACATACACAATTTGCTATGTTCCATGCCTATTGTGATCGAAGCAATTGAATCGGCTTCCGAGACATCAGGTTGGGATCAAGAGGAGATGCAAAGGAAGAGGCTTATCAATTCAAATAAGTATAGAAAAGAATTTCGAGACATAAAGCTTTTCAAGTGGAAATTTGGGAAGCAGTACCTCATTACTCAGGATTTGTGCAACCGATATGATACGGCTTGGAAGGAAGATAGATGGTTTCTTTTCAACAAAATTCATGAAAAGAAAGTGTCAGATGCTGCAACAAAGTACGAGAAAAAATTAATCGATTTACTTTCGAGGAATTCAGAAGTATCAGAATCACTCGAAGCTAGGCTTCTTCCAAGTTCAATATTGGTTGGTTCTAAGGACTATCAGGTGAGGAGAAGAATAGGGAATGGAAGTCAGTACAAAGAGATTCAATGGTTAGGTGAATGTTTTGTTTTAAGACAATGTTCTGGTGACACTGATGCTTTGGAAAGTGAGATTAAAGAACTTTTATCTCTTTCACATCCAAATATAATGGATTGTCTTTGTGGTTTAACTGATGAGGAGAAGAAAGAGTGTTTTCTGTTGATGGAACTGATGAGCAAAACACTTAGCAATCATATTAAAGAGGTTCATGGTCCGAGGAAGCGATTACCATTCTTGCTTCATGTCGCGGTTGATATTATGCTTCAGATTGCAAGAGGAATGGAATATCTTCATTCAAAGAAAGTGTATCATGGAGAATTAAACCCTTCAAACATTCTTGTTAAGCCTAGAAGTACCTCTCCAGAAGGTTACTTGCATTGCAAGGTATCAGGTTTTGGTCTACCTTCTGTTAAGGACTTGAACCAGAAAGGGAATGCAAATCAAAATGGAACCCTCTCATTCATTTGGTACTCTCCAGAGGTACTTGAAGAGCAAGAACACTCAGGGGGTGCGTCGATATCCAAGTACACAGAGAAATCTGATGTGTATAGTTTTGGAATGGTTTGCTTTGAGCTTCTCACTGGAAAAGTTCCTTTTGAAGATAGTCATCTTCAAGGGGAGAAAATGAGCAGAAACATAAGGGCAGGAGAGAGGCCACTTTTTCCACTCAATTCACCGAAATATGTTATCAACTTAACAAAGAGATGTTGGCATACCGATCCGAATCAACGTCCGAATTTTTCGTCCATATGTAGAGTTCTTCGTTATGTAAAAAGATTTCTTGTATTGAATCCTGGTTACAATAGAGAGACAGACCCACCGGTGCCACTTGTAGATTACTGTGATATAGAGTCAGCAATTTTGAGGAAGTTTCCTTCTTGGGGAAGTTCTGAATTGTCGCCAATATCTAATATTCCTTTTCAAATGTTTGCTTATCGAGTTATTGAGCGTGAAAAAGTAAGAACATGCTCTAGGGATTTCTCTGAATCTGGAAGTGATGCTTCGGCATGTCGTGATGAGCTTGTTACTTCTGGTGACGAGCCATTTCCATCCGTAACAGAAAAGAAATCTTCACTTGGACCTGAGATTAGAAACAACAGGAGGCTTACGACCAGGAAATCTCTAGATATGAGGATCAAACAACCAGGTTAGCTTCGAAATTTTCTTCGGCTCTTGTTAGTAGTATGCATGAAATTCTTCAATACAACAATGCAGGTTTGTATAAGAAGCTAATGTTCTAAAAGGGTAGAAATTCATTAATGACAATTTAGTGAATTTTACTAACTTGATCATTTATCTTTAAGTTACTCACATTATCACATCATGCTAATGATGCAAAATTTTCTGCAAGGAAGAACCTCACAAGTATTTTAGCATTCAAATTCATTTGCATTCCATGTTGCCATCAATGGTCAATGAAAAAAGCAAATAGCTATTATTATGTGGCATGCAAAGTAACTTGAAAGCCTGTGATTTTAGGACTTTACCTATAATATCAGGAATCCAAAAATGGCGTCTAGCATAATATTGAAATTAGTCCTGTCATTACTTTCAACGGTGTGTGAAGATCAATGTTTGAATAAATTCTAACTGGTTTTTGACATTTTCATGTGCTTGTCGATGCAGTTACACCGAAAGGGAGACTAGATAGACCTCCACAAATGTCCCCTCGATTGCGAAGCATGCGGATTAATTCAGCTAAACATCTACTATCAAGTCCAAGGATAATAAGAAGATCATCTTCTGGTCATGTCTCAGACTCTGAGCTAGCTTAGATCAAAATACATATCATTTGCAGTTTGCAAGGAAGGATTCACATAATTAACTCAAGTATAGTTTAAATTAAGGAATTCTTGACATAAGTAGTTTGTGAATAAGGATAGGATAAGCAAAAAGTACTATGATTGACTCCTTGTATTCATACCACAACAAGAGTCTCTTCAATGCATGAAAATTGAAAAAAAAAATCCTCCACAATTTTCTTATCCTTTCTGACTAGGTGGAAATATAAACTGAAGATTACAATATTATGGTGCTGGCTAGAAAAATCTTTCAAACAAAGCAGAAAACTAAAACAAAAAATAGAAAAAAAGTTCAAACCATCCTACCTAAGATTGCATTCCTTGCCAATCTTCAAGATATAATTTTTCATGCAATTCAACTTTTACATAACTTTATATGATGGTGTTAAATTGAATGATATCATGTACTTTTTTTTTGGATAACAGTGATTTGGAAGTTTAGAATATCTAGGGATGCCATCTGCTTTAGTTAGTAATATGTCCCTCACTTCCTCAACAGATTGCAGTCTTAAAAACATGGATATATAGAAGCAAGAAGGAGCTATGCTGTAAAACAACAAATTTGACATAGTTTCAAGTTCAACCTGCTGGTGTTCCTATTTGATACATCACATATATGTAAAGTTCTTGAAGCGAAAACTTCTGCATTGCAGTAATGAATGAGAAGAATTTCACTTGCCACTTGATGATATTTTTAAGAGACTTGCATGCTACAGCTTCACCTGTGATTAAATTCAAAAGCCTATGTATATGTACATGCTTCATACATCTCCTGTTCGGCTTATTTTGTTCATATTTTAGGGAGAAAAAAAGTGTTCTTCATGTCATGTTGTAGATAACAAAATCTTAACAAGATTACCTATCTATGAGAACTAAAGAGACATTGTTGCACGCCTCTTTGAAACAATTTAAACTCTATACCCTCTCCTCTTCATTTAAGCTTTATTCGTCATTAATCATTGAAGCCTGAATAAATCACTGGTCTGAACCAAATCAAATGTATCTGTCACACCATCTGAAGTAGTTTCACAATTCCAACTGAGTTGGCTGCAACAAGCATGTTAGACTTCTTCCTCCAGCAGACACTAGAAACAAACTGTCCATTGTTATCACTACTATTTGAATGACCAGATATGGGATCGATTGACTCGAATTTGTGAGAAGCCATTGGCACTGGTAGAGATTTGTGATAACAGTAAACCTGAAAGGTAGAAAAAATAGAAATGTTTGAAATGAAATCATAATGTGTATCTTTTGATCCCACATTTGATGTCGAATTCAACTAATTATCGGACATAGAATTTTAAGGGGTATCTGCAAAGGAGTTTCATCAAGACTGCAATAATACAAGAACTTATAATCATGAATTATGAAAGCAAGAACAATGTTAATTGAGTTTAGTCTATATGTAACTCTGTTGTATGATCAGACTCCTAAAACTTCGTAGAGTAATAAAAAGAAAAAATTCCACAAAAATTATGAGAAACTAATTTCTTCGGCCAAATGTAGCGTAGAATGTGAAACAGTTTGCTAGTCTCACGATGCGATCAGCTTACCAGAGATCCAGACAGACTAGTGTACTATATCATAAAATCAAGAATACAATACATTAAAAAGTATACCTCATTAGATTCTGAACCACATGCAATGTATCCATCCAAAACAGATAAACCAACGAAATTCTGGAGAAGAAAGATGAACAAGAAAGAATTAGAATAGACAAAAGAAAACAAAAAGTGAGGTGACATGAGTAGAGAAACCAACCTTTCCATTACTATGACCTCTAAAGGTTAAGTCACAAGCATCAGATGACAACTCGGCTGAGCTAGTTTTCTTCAAGTCCCATAACTTCAAAGAGTTATCAGTGGAAGCAGACACAACTGTTTGTGCATCTATAAACTTTACATAGCTAACAGCTTTTCCATGACCAGGTAACGTACACCAAGGGATTTTGGTGTTACGAAGATCATAACCGTACACCTTGTAATCAGCCGATCCAAAAAATAAAAGGTTTGTGGAGTACTCAGAGAACTGAACACAACATACATTTGCCGGACTCATTATGGTTCCTATAGAATTTCTCTGCAAGAAACAACCGAATTATGAGATAATTATATAATTTTTTGTGAAGCATAAACATTCTACTCATCACTTGTCCTTCATGTCACATAGTTATATTTCTTTTCATATTATTCTGCTACATAACTTCTGAGATTATATCAAAATGCCGTTTTAAGATATGGTTTATAATCAAAATGCATAAAAAGAAGCATGCCTCGCTGATATTCCATAGTTTGACAGAACAATCATCACTTCCACTGGCAAACATTTTTGGGTCGGACGCCGAAAAGTGAACAGACCAAGCTCTCTTTTGGTGCTCCATGTATTGAGACAGTGGCTGACCAGTGCCTGCATCCCACATCTGAATCCATCCATGTTACACAACATTGTTAATGAAAACTTAAAAACAATCAGAATAAAAAGCAATGATATCTCAGTTTTCATCAAATGTAGCGTAAATGTTGCAAGTATTACACACACACCTGAACCACGCCATCATAATCAGTAGATGCCAGATGGTTTTTTATATAACTGTTCCAGCACACACAACTGAGCTTTGATTTGTTTGACATCTCGACAACGGGGTACTGAATGTCTGTAGAATCACTTGAAATAGCATTGAGGTCAAATATCTTTATTTTCTTTGAAATTCCACCTGCTGCAATGTAGTCTTCATCGCGGTCAAAACTTAAGGCACATATCACATTGGCAGAACTAAGAAGATCACTGTTTCTCAATGTTCCGCGCTCTTCAAACTTGCTGTAACGAGCGAATTTGCATATACCTTCATAGAAAGGTCCTAGACAACCAATAGAACCTTGAATTCTCTTTGGCCCATTACCAACATTTTCTAAATGAGGCAATCTCCATCTGGTTTCCATCACACTTTTATCACTGCTTTTGGCGGCTGCAGCTTCCTTGAGCGGGCCTTGGAATCTCATGGAGAAGTAACTATTCTCTAGCTGACTTATGTTATTCATAAACTTTGCTTCATCAACAAATGAACTTGGAAAAGATCTACCAATAGTTTTACTGGAAGAATCATGATATGGTAGATAGTTCAATTGTGACGATAGAAATGCTGAATCACTTCCATACGAATGATTTCTTTCTACCTCCTTAATATCTTCGTTCAAACAATGTAGCTCTTCTGCCAATTTAGCTTCCTGTTTTTTCTTTTCTTCTTCAACTGAAATTAGAAAATGCAGTAATTCCTGTGTGTCAACTACATCATCTTCAGATACTATAACATTATTATCACCAGAATTTGATGCCTCTAATTCGCGTATAAATTCAGATTCTAAAATCATCCTGTTATACATAAAAAGATAGTTAAGATATTATAAATGAAACAGAATAGTCCTCGAACATCAATAACAATATTCTATCAGCCATTAAAAATCATACATTCAGAATAATAGCATCAAGCATAAGAACAGCAGCATAATGCTTTACCTGGTATTGGGACGAGAAGACGGTTCAGGGTGTAGAAGCCATAGACAAAAACCAGCGTCCTTTGCATTTTGTGATAGAAATTTTGGCGGTAAGATTCTATGACGCATATCAAACATCACAGTTGAATGTGCTTCCAACGACTCAATATTGCACAGCAACTGTGAGAAGCATCCACTAAAATGTTAACAAAATAGGTTATGAATAATTATATTGTGATGATCTAAAAACTGAGAAGCAACTCAATAGTTAAAAATGATAGCATAATTCATCCAAGAAGTTGGAATAAAACTTGTAAGTCAAAACATATATGTATCAATTTCATTTCCTAAGGTTAGATTAAATTGTGCATAACAGCCCTATGGTTATTTTAATTAGGGAAACTTAACAAAATATCTTGGCTATCAAGAGGAAATTATGCAGGACAAAGTTTTATGAAAGTAATAAAAATGTGTTAAAAATTTGCTGACCTCAAATAGAAGAACTCCAAGGCTATAAACATTTGATGAAAATGTACAAGTTTCCTCATTGAGCACTTCTGGACAAGAATACCACTTCTCTTCAAACTGAATTATTTCAGAAATAAACTGTTTTTCTTCTGCGAAAGCATGTTGATAGCTCGAACCGTCAAGCCACAACCTTTCTTTATTAACCCTTGATTCCATGTCCATTTTTGTGTCACAGCCATGAATACAGTTGAAGTGATGCTGCTCCTTCAAAGATGTTGTCTCTTCACATAGCTTTTGCTTCTTTGCACTCAAATTTTGGCATGCACAGGTATCTTGTTCCCAAGGCATTTTCCTTGTTCCATTGCAGGTCATGATAGCCTTAAGGCATGACTTAAATAAGGTGAAACATGATTTTTGGTCATCAAACACATGTTGGCTATATGAACCAATGTATTTAATTTTATTCAAAGGCGATAAGACGAAACAAGATGGTTTTATGTCTTCCAAGACAAACCCTTGAGATTGTGCAAAATCAACCAATTCCAAAATCTGTTTAAATATATACAGCCTTTCTGATTTCTTCACTTTATGACTTTCAGACTTCATCCACGCTCTTAAGTTGAGTCCATCGTTAAAACATTCTGCGCCAGACATCACATTGTCTAAATCTTTGTGAAGAATTCCCTTTCCCTTCACTGTTTTCTCTCCTAACAGTTGAGGATAACTAGATGTAGCTGAAGTACTTTGCATTTTACTGCTAACAAAATGTGTATTATCCATATTGCCTATATTAGCAAAAGCTTTATGTTGTTCATGATTCAAGTTCCTTTTAGAATCAATTCCCTTTCGTCCTTTGCTTAATCTGAGTGATTTCTGTGCAATTTCTATACTCAAGCTATTATTATACTTAGACTCAATACCTAATTGATTCTTCTGATATTGTCTAATATTATGTGGAGGGATACCTAAAGCTACATTCAAGTTCTTATTATTCCTAACATGTAACTTTTCAACAATGTGTTTAGGATCTGTGGTGGAACAAAAACTAGTACTAGGAGGTCCAGATCCAGCTAAGGAAGCAAAATTTCTAGTCAAAATATTATTCTCATTACCAATCACATTTTCCTTCCTAATAGGTGTGCATAATCTAGGTGACCTTGGCAAAGGGTCATTGATTTTCCTCTTATGCTCTTCAGTTCCTCTCCCACTATTTGCTGTCATGTCTTATAAGCAACCAATTCATGCAGTTCCTTCAATCAAATTTAGATCAATATATAAGTTTATTTTACAACATATATTGTGAATATGACTGAAAATCAACAACCAACTAAATAAATAAATATACCTTCAAATGATTGCATGAACATAGATGTATAGAATATATTTTCTTTATAACAAGAAAAAGAATAGACATGTTGAATAGCATAAGATAAACTTGGTCACATGATGTAACCTTTTGGAGAGAGAATAACAATGATACTTCAAACAAGATATCAGAAAATTTAGAAAGGATAAAATAAAGAACATATGGACTAACCAGAGAGTTATTGCTATTGGAGAGGAAAATATCTTGATCACAACAATGACAAGTAATGTATAGCGAAACCAATAAATACTTGAGTTCAGAATAAAGAAAAAAAAAATTAGGAGTATATTGTTTGTGCTCAGAAGATATTTATAAGAATTTTTATGGACAGAATTTAATAATATTTGTATTTTTCATTAATTAGAAGCAGTGTAGATGGGGCTGTCCACGTCTGAGGCAAAAAGTGCAGCCACGATATTAGTGTTTCATATGATGCCGCCTGATTCACACATTTAAAGAAGCTATATACTTTATTATTGTTAAAAACAAGAGCTATAGTATACTATAGATGGATACTATTTTTGAACCATACACAAAAAATAAGCATGATTGTAGCAATTGGTGGTTAATGTTTGTGGCAATTTCAGTTGTCTCTTAACTCTTAAGCATGTTTAATGTGCCACACAAATTAATTATTTAGTATATTCATGGTGGCTAATTCTATGACGCACAACTAAAATAAGTGTTGTATCTCGGCATGGCAACAAAACCCATATTCGTGGTTATCCGTTCGAACCAAACCTAATTTGACGGGTTTTTCTCGTTTTGACTGAGTTTGAGTATAGGTTTGGGTTTTTTCCGATTTCAAAACACGATATGAGATGGGTAACGGGTATATAGGTACTCACCCCGAAGCCATACTCAAACTCATCCCGAATGCAAAAAATTACTTTATGTTGATATGTCATGTTATTTTGTTTGATGATTAACGTGTTATAAAAATTATCATTGATATTTAAATGAGCAACTAAATCAATCAGTCTAACAAATGTTAAAGTGAACATATTGTTGGATAATGCATTAAACATTTCTATAGGGGTTGCAAAAAAACTTCTATTTTTTATTAAAAAAATTATTCAATGCGGAAATGGGGATGAGGCGGGGGTACCCGAACCCGTCGGTGACAGGGATGAGGTTCAATTTCTCATCCCCGTTAGGTATGGGTAGGGTAACGAGTGAGTATATGAGAATCAGGTATGGGGACGAGGAATGTAAAACTCGTCCTCACCCTGCCCCATTGTCATGCCTAGTTGTATCATTCACAAATCTGTTTCTATCAATGTATCGATAAATTTTACAACTTGATCAAATAAAATATGATGTAACTTATTGATGTAATAGTGGAAAACAACTTGTACATTGTACAACATTATTTTACATCTTTAAAAAAAAAATTTATTTTACATGTTAATATTTTTTTACGATAAATGTTAATATATTAATTGTTATGTTAGTATGTTTTTTTAATATACTTACCCATTCAAAGTAATGTCATAGTTAGAATTGTTAGGGAAATTAGTCACTTTAGTCCTTGAATAGGAAAGAAGTCGTCTCTTTAGTCCCTAATTGCAGATAAATTGCAAAATAGTCCCTGAATGTAGACTCTATTAGTCAATTTAGTCCCTGAATGTAGACTCTATTAGTCACTTTAGTCCCTGAAATTGACCAACAGAGTCTACATTCAGGAAGCATTTTACAATTTCTCTACACTCAGGGACTAAAATGACTACTCATTTTCCATTCAGGGACCAAAATGACTAATTCTCCAATTGTTACATGCAAAAGGAAAAATTAAGATCAATAGAAGAGCTAAACTACTCTAATAAAGACAGACAAAGACCAAAAAGGATGCTACAATTTTTTGTGTAGATCCCATTTTGCTAATTTAGTTTCCAATTGTTTGTTTTTATTTCGGTAAATATAATATAGTTTATCTTTTTTGAACGTAAATGTTATTATTTTAGAAGGAATAATTAAAAGAAATACTGGAATATTATTAGGTGGCTGGCAAGGTGACACGAGTATGATTCTACAGTCAAAAAGTTGCATGTGGTGGCACAACGGTGGTCAGATTGTTATTGATGTCAACCATACATTACTGTCATTTTTCCTTACCAAAACATTAGGTAATAAAAAGGAGTTTCTTTTGTCAGGTGACTAAAATTTATCTTTTAAGACGAATAAATAAGGTATTCAAGGTTCGAACTCCGACCACTGCATATAATAATGCATTGTCCTACCAACTGAGTTATGTTCGTGGACAAAAAGGAGAGGTTTATTGTAACATTAGTGTTTTTTTTTACAAGAATTGTAATATTAGTGTTAAAGACACTTTTGGGTTGAATTTTTGTTTATTTTTACCCTTTTTGGCTTATTTTATCACGTCTATGATTTTATTGTAACATTAGTGTTTTTTTTTTTTACAAGAATTGTAACATTAGTGTTAAATACACTTTGGGTTGAATTGTTGTTTTCATTTTTACCCTTTTGGCGCATTTCATCACGTCTATGATATTATTTAAATTATTAATCAAAGAATTAGTTAAATTTCATTAAAATATAAATAATTCATAACAATAGGAATAATATTAGACATTATATAAAAACCTTCTTTTGACCTTTTATGAAGAAAATTATGTTTTAGCGTGACATTTTATCTTTCAATTTTACCTTCAGTTTTTAATCATATTTTATCATTTTATTGTTTAGTGACGCTAATAATTGTTTTTTTGTTATTATGTTGAATTTTTGGTTGATTTTACTTGTACCGTGGTTTTTTTTTAAGGAAGGTACCGTGGTATTTATTGGATTTGGATCCTCTCCAACCATTTCTCTCATGTTGTTTGTTCTATAATCTAAACCATTCATTTACTTTTTTTCTCTCTCTTTAATGTCGTTTTTGTTCATTTATGAACCAATAAACCATTGAATTAGAAAAGGAGAGGGGGTTGCACAAAAAAAGCAGAAGAGGATTCAATTCCGTATTTAACACTCGACAATTCATTCTCTCAACAAAAAACAAAAAAAAACTCAACAAATGCGGTACGTGGAAAAAAGTGGGGCATGACTAGTAAAAGGTTTCCAACAAATGCTAATAAATATCTACATGACGGAGTTACTATGATATTACGTTGCAAACTCTAAAGGAGAGTCGGTGGAAAAGTGGTGAAAATTGTGTATCCCCCTCGTTGTGACGTGAAATCGTTATTATATAAGGTTTTCTAACTATAACTAATTCCGTGAAACTCGACTGAGAAAGCAAAAGTTCATTAGAAATGTCGAGGTTGATGGAGTTGTGCTTATGTGTAGTGGAAGTCTTTTCTCATGCCTTATGTGGTGAGGATTATGGGTTAGAAAATTGCTCCTTTGACTTCAAAAACGTCATATTGACATAAGAAAATTACTTTAAAGCCCCCAGCGGTAGTTAACTACCGTTGGAAAAACCGACAGCAGTTAACTGCCGTTGGCCTCAGCGGTAGTTAACTGCCATTGCATTCTGTATCTTAAGAATGCAGAAAACTTCCAGTTTCTGGTTACAAGTTCAAAACAACACAAACCCAACTTCACCCCAACTTCAATTGCACGGATTTGAGGCAAATTTCTTCAAGTAATTAACAAGTAAGTTATTTTCTTCCTATTTACATGCAATGTTGGTTGTTTAGGGTGTTAGTTTTCATAATTTTAGTAAAACTTTAGAGTTTAGGTTAGGTTTTTGAAATTACAAATTATGTTAGAATTTGATGTTATAATGTAGGGTTTTTGCTGGCATTGTTGTTTAGAGTGGGTTTAGGTGCAATGCAGTTGAATTTGATGTTGAATTAACACTAATTGTGCTAGTATTTTGAAATACACTTAAGGTGTTTGATGAAATGTCCAAGTAAGATAATCTTGCTTTTTTTGTGATTTTTTTTTTCAAATATGTTAAACTTTATAATGTATATATGTTATAATTATTATAAGGTTGGATTTTAACATTTTTTTGGTAAGTTTAAGAATGACATAATGTTGTACGATACATAATTTTTTTTGATGAAATGCCTAAGTTGAATGATTCTAAGTTTGGATTTTTATCAATGCCTAAGTAAAATTTGTGATATGCTACATGTTACTTGCCTTAGGTTCAATGCCTTGGATTTTTACGATATGTTCAATGCCTTAGAATCATGTTACCGTAAAAGTATATATTGCCCACGTATTTATGCCTTCTTTTAATTTGTTTTTGTACATATATGGCTGGGGAGAAGGATGCGCGGGAGCGGCGTATTAGAGAGGGTAGGGTGCGCAAAGGTAAACTTGCTATGACAAATAGCGCTCGAAAGGAGATAGAGGTTGAAAACCTGTATGTTCCAAAGGCCCGGAGACGTAGGGACTTGAGGATAGGCGGAGAAGAGGGGTCGGGTTCATAATCACATATGGATTACTCCTACCAGGTGGTTGATCTAACACAGGCGCATCAGTATGCCGGGTATGCGGATGAGGGATTTCAGGGATATGATCGGATGGAGGAGGAGGTTGTGTTTTATCAGCCGCGGGAGGAGGCAGAGGATGAGGAGGTGGCAGATGATGAGGAGATGCCAGAGGATGTTGTGGTGGATTATCTTCAGGCAGATAATATTGTGTCTGAGCCTGAGGCTGAGCCCGAGACTCGGCGATGACGTCGGCGTGTTCCGTTGATACCGTCCTTTCCTGTTGTAGGCCTCCCTTTCCTGGAGGTCCTGAGACCACATCATTGTTGTCCGACTACGCGAGGCATGTGACAATCCCTCTTTGGGTGAACCATCATAATGTAAGTGTTTAAATTCTTTAAATGTTTTAAAGTGATTAAAATTTGTAGCGTAAGTGTTAAAATTATTTAAATGGCGCATGCGTAAGTGTTTAAATTTTTTAAATCATGTAGCGTAAGTGTTTAAATTTTTTAAAGAATGTAGCGTAAGTGTTTTAATTCTTTAAAGAATGTAGCGTAAGTGTTTTAATTCTTTAAATTCTTAAAAATTTGTAGTGGCAATGTCTTAATTCATTTGATTTTCAGATGTGGCATGATGGGGAGTGTAAGTGTTTAAATGCAGGGAAAAAGGTGAGAGAGCTTGATATACCGGAGAAGGGATTGAGGTGGTTTTGGGATCCTGTGGAGGTGTCTGGCCTACATGGTTTGATATACATCGGGTATTCTACTGTGACTCATGCTATGATACATGCTCTATGCGAGAGGTGGCACACGGAGACCAGTAGTTTTCATCTACCTGTGGGGGAGGTAATGATCACTTTGGACGATGTGTATAATCTCCTCCACCTTCCTATTCAGAGCCGCATGCTAGACCATGACGCAGTAGTCGATCGGGCCTATGGGCTTACACAGATGACCAGGTTGTTGGGCATGTCAGATGTTGATGCTAGGGCTGAGGCAAAGAATGAGTATGGTGCTCATATTAGCTATCTCACACTGAAATGGCTTTATGAAGCCCACCTGACAGAGGCTGGGAGGCTGGAGGACCCACAGTCGAGAGAGGAGAGGTTGGAGAGAGATAGGAGGGGGCAGTGGTGTGTGAGGAGTTTTCTTCTATATCTTGTCAGTAGTGCGATGTTCACTAACAAAACGAACAGACACATCGACTTGATATATCTTGATTGTATGGCGGACTTGTAGGCGATTGGGAAGTGGTCATGGGGAGTGATGACTGGTTGTACGACTCTTCTTATGGTAATAATTTAATATTTATCTTCATTTATTTATGAATTTATTTTATAATCTTTATCATCATGTTAGATCATTTTTTTCCTAAGGAAGACTACATTTATTTAGGATGTTATTATAATATTTTTGTGAAGTTTTTATCATGTATTAGATTTATTTAATATTTAACTCGAATACGTATTTTTGTGTATTATTTTTTTTTGCAGGGATGAATTTTGGAGCATCTGTCAGGTCTGTACCCAAGGAAGCCTAACACGAAGTGGAAGCTAGAGAGACCATGTGCTGCGAGATGGCTTACTAGCAAAGGGCATATAGAGGTGCAACATTACCGCTTACAGCTGGATCGCTTAGAGGTGGGTGATGTGAGGTTTTCTACTTATGGTGATCACAGAGAAGTGCGCCCTTTTTTGCTTTTGTGCAATTACTCAGGATGGATGATGTGTGGAAAGGAGAGGGTGTACCGTCATTTACCTGAGCGGGTAAAGAGGTAGTTTGACTTTGCTCAGGCGTGGTTCTACCCTCATTGGGTACATAGGTGTTAGAGAGCATGACAGCATGATCCTGGCTACATGGCTTGGTATGCCAAAGTCTCTCACCCTCGTGTTCTCCCACTTGATGAAGGATCTCCTCCCAGGCCGGTGAACGTGGAGCAGATCATAGAGGAGGAGCATGCTAGGGATGTGGTGCGGATAGTTGATAATGCTTTGGCCAGGAGAGGCGAGATGATCAGAGAGGAGCTGCTGCAGGAGATGACCCGGATTGGCAGTATTGGTCGCCCTACCCTTACGTATCAGATTGCCAGGCAGCGCAGGGGGCAGAGGCATCGTAGGCAGCATGGCTGATTATCATTAGGCTTTTTTTTTGTACTTTTTGACTATGATGATGGTGATGTATTATTATGACATGTTCCGTACATTTTCGTATTTTTATGACATTTTCGTACGTACCTTTTATATTATTTCTTGCGTTTTAATTTTATCCTGTTAAATATTATTTCGTACATTTTATATTCATGAATTTACAATTCAGATGAAAAAATTTGTTTAACATGTTAAAGATTAAAATTTTGGATGAATTTGTTTAAGTCCGAAAGAATTTGGTTAGAAAAAAATTTGCATAAGAAAAATGGAAGGAGAGCTGCTGGAAATTGAGTCAAACACGTAGCGACAGTTAACTGTTGTCGGCTTTGTCAACGGTAATTAACTACCGCTTGGGGCTCTTAGGTAATTTTCATGTGTCAATGTGAACTTATTTATGTCAGAAAAGCAATTTTCTACGGGTTGTTTTACCATCATGTGTTGGGTTGGTGGCGTAGTTTGAGGCCTAGTCCAAAACAAACTCTAATAGTATGTTTGGTTGTGAGAAGAAAGTGTGAAGAGAGAAACAGGTGAGAAAGAGTAAGAGAAGAGAGAAGTTGATGAGAAATAGAGTAGGTTTGAGATATGGTTTGGTATAAGAGAGAAAGAAGAGAAAGAAGTGTGTTCAATTTTTGAAAAGACTAAAATATCCTTATACTAAAAAAAGGTTAACATACACAATATTATATTTAAAGTTAATTTCATATAAACATAAATATAGTTTTTTTAGTTTAATTAAGAAATAATTAAACTACATTTTTTTTACATAAAAGTTGAATAAATTATTTACTTAATTTATAATTTAAAATATTTGAATTTTGTTCAATTAAATTAATTCTTGTGTTTACATATTCATTTAATTCGATTAAATTAATTCATTACTTAACTAATGAGTGAATTCCAATAGTTTCATTTTGATTAAATTAATTTTATCAAAGAGGGAGAAGCATATAGTTGCTCTTTGGTTTTCTTCTCAACTTGCTTTTTTTCGACCTGCTAGAAACAACAAAAACTTAAAAACAAAATGATAAATAATAGGAGTGGCTATTGTATATAGCCAGGGAGAAAAGTGGAAAATAAGAAAAAGTGTGCACCTTTACTCTATTTCTTCGCACTCATGGAGAGAAGAGAAATAGGCATGGGTCTCACGTGATTTGTATCTCTCTGCTCACTTTCTCTTCTAACCAACCATGAGAAGTAGCCCATCTCTCTCCAACTTGTCTCTCCCCTATTTGTCTCTTGCTTATTTCTATTCTATCAAACACAGTATAAACAAGGATAAAATACTTCATCCTCAATAATTATTGCGTCAAAAAAAAATCTAAAATATTCATCATATTTTTCAGAATTCACAACTTAAATTTGTCAATAAATAGCATAAATTCTAAAGTACTCAAAAATTCATAAGGTCCCAAAATTTCAAAAAAAAATTTAAAATGAACACGATCAAATTATCTCTTAAATTGTAATTTAAAGTAACATCTTTAGCACTAATAATATTAATGCAGGTGTTAAAAGATGTTACTTTAGACTAAATTTTTTTGCATATTAGTAGTATGCAATTGCAAAGTGCATACTAAACTTACACATTTGAAAATTGCAAAGTGCATACACATTTGAAAAGATTTATAAGAAAATACAATAGTCCACGTCACCGTATCACCTTCATTTGATTGATGCTATTAACTTAAATTGCAATAATATATGTACATATGTCTGACGTGGCAGTTAATTGGTTTCTAATTGGCTGTCCATGTAAACTTCCTTTACTGATAACTAGTTAAGATACCCGTTCTACAGCACGGGTAGCGCGGCTTCGCCACGTTGTATAGCCACGGCTCCGCCGTGTGCTGCGTTTTGGCTGCGCTTGGCATAGTGATTTTTTTTTTGTCCATAGTGAAAATATGTAAAGTATATAAAGCATAATAATGTATATATTGATCGGTAGTAATAAAAAATGACAAAATAATTAAATTTTAATATGAATAAATATATATTAAATTTTAGTATTACGATATTAAAAAAACTAATAAATAAAAATAATCATAGATTTTATTTACTAATATGTTTTAGTGTGAAAAATAATAATATGCATCCCGTGAAAAATCATAATTAATGTATTATATAATATTGTTATCGTAAAATATATTTCATAAATAAACATAAACTAACATATTCCCGTAAAAAAAACACAGTGAGATATATTTTTGTTAGTATATAGTCCATACACTCATATATATTTTATCAATATATGGTTCCCATTAGATTTCAGAAATAAAAATATATTAATATATTCTCATAAAACAAACATATACTCATATATATTTTTATTAATATATAGTCCATACACCCACATATACTTTATTAATATATTAATAAAACTTAGGTAGTCACGGTGTTTAAATAGAGATATTAAAAAAAATAATTAAAACTGATCACTCGTTGTAGTTACTAAAATGGGTCCCGTGTTACAATTGTACACTCCAACGGATTTTTTACTGATACATTTTTAAAAAAATGGAAAAAATTGAAGTATGATTAATCATAGTATATTATATTTTTTGTTTTGTTTTAGTATTGGCGATATTAAAAGAGATAATAAATGAAAATACATTTCATAGATAAACATTGCTAACATATTCCCGTATAAAAACATATAGTGAGATATATTTTTATTAATATATAGTCCATACACTCATAAATATTTTATCAATATATAGTTCCCATTAGATTTCAGAAATAAGAATATACTAATATATTCCCGTAAAACAAACATATACTCATATATATATATTTTTATTAATATATAGTCCATACACACATATATTTTTAGAATATATTAATAAAACTTAGGCAATCGCGGGGTTTAAATAGAGATATTAAAAAAATACTAATTAAAACTGATCACTCGTTGTAGTTACTAGAATGGGTCCCGTGTTACAATTGTACACTACGATGAGTTTTTTAGTGATACATTTTCAAAAAAACAACGGAAAAAATTGAAGTATGATTAATCATAGTATACTTTAATATTGTTCTTATTTAGTATTGACGATATTAATAAAACTTAGGCAGTCGCGGTGTTTAAATACAGATATTAAAAAATACTAATTAAAATTGATCACTGGTTGTACTTACCAAAATGGATCCCACATGATTTGTATCTCTATGCTCACTCTCTCTTCTAACCAAACAAGAGAAGTAACCCATCTCTCTCCAACCTCTCTCTCTCCTCTTTCTCTCTTGCTTATTTCTATTCTACCAAACACAGTGTAAACAAGGATAAAATACTTCATCCTCAATAATTATTGCGTCAAAAAAAAATCTAAAATATTCATCATATTTTCTAGAATTCACAACTTAAATTTGTCAGTAAAAAGCATAAATTCTAAGTACTCAAAAATTCATAAGGTCCCAAAATTTCAAAAACATTTTAAAATGAACACGATCAAATTATCTCTTAAATTGTAGTTTAAAGTAACATCTTTAACACTAATAATATTAATGCCGGTGTTAAAAGATGTTACTTTAGACTAAAAAAATTGCATATTAGTAGTGTGCAATTGCAAAGTGCATACTAAACTTACACATTTGAAAATTGCAAAGTGCATACACATTTGAAAAGATTTATAAGGAAATACAATAGTCCACGTCACCGTATCACCTTCATTTGATTGATGCTATCAACTTAAATTGCAATAATATATGTACATATGTCTGACGTGACAGTTAATTGGTTTCTAATTGGGTGTCATCTGGAAACAATGTATGGAGGAATACTACTAGTTGATGTTGGAAGAGATGCAAATGATTAGTATTACCCATTGGCTTTTGGAGTGGTTGAGAATGAGACTAATGATGCTTGGAGGTGGTTCTTGATATTGCTACTTAATGATATTGGCACTGACAGGAGATGGGTCTTTATATCAGACCAATAAAAGGTATTAAATAAGTTTTGTTTTGAGACTAATTTGTACATGTTTTGTTTTGCTATGTTTACTTATGTTTTTGTTTTTGATATTCATCCAGGGATTGATTCCAGTTTTAGAAGAATGGTCTGACAGGCTTGAACATTTATATGCTAACTTCAAGAAGAAGTTTGGAGGAGGGACCCTGATTAGAGACTTGATGATGGGAGCAGCAAAGGCAACATATTTCCAAGGTATCTTCATAATATTCTTATTAGTATTCATAATGATAATAATGATAAGTTAGTTGAGTTTTAATTTTATTTTTCTTTTCTTGAATAAAGCATGGGAGGCAAAGATGAATGAGCTCAAGAAGGTTGATCATGCTGCATGGGAATGGCTGAGAGGTCACAACCCTAAATTATGGTGTAAGCATGCCTTCTCCTACTATTCCAAGTGTGATGTGCTGATGAATAATATATTTGAGTCTTTTAATGAAACAATCTTGTTAGCTAGGGACAAACCAATACTAACAATGGCTGAGTGGATTAGAACTTATATTATGAATAGGATATCAAGCCTTAGAGAGAAACTTAGTAGATGGGAACAAAATATCATGCCTATGCCTAAGAAAAGACTAAATACTGAGATACAAAAGGCTGGTAATTGGATTGCAACTTGGGGAAATGGTGAGGAGTTTGAGGTTGAAATGATTGGTGGTGGGCAGAGATTTACTGTGGACAAATTGTAAATTTTAGGAGCTTGTAGGTATACCTTGCAGACATGCTATTGTTGCAATGTCTAAGATGGACCAAAACCCAGAGGACTGTGTTTCTGAATGGTATACTAGGAGCAAGGATGAAGCATGTTATAACTTTAACGTTAGTGTTATAAATGGTCAAGACATGTGGCTTGAAGTTGAATGTGAGGAGATGCTTCCACCTGTGTATAAGAAAGGACCAGGAAGACCTAAGAAACTAAGGAGGAGAGGGCCTGATGAACCAGCAAAATCATGTGGGAAATTTAGCAGAGTTGCTACTAAGTACAAGTGCACAACATGTGGAAGCTCTGGTCACAATGCCAGAGGTTGCAAAAGTCAGACGGTGAACCATGAAGCAGAAAAGAGAAAGGTATTTTACTGTTGTCAAAGTATTGATCATATTTTTTGTCAGTTTATTTCTAACTATATTGATTTATACTTTGACAGAGGAAACAAGCAAAAAAGCAAAATTAAAACCAACAAGAAAGTGCTCAAGTCTCTCAAGAACAGTCTGCTCAACATGAAACACAAAGTGCTCAAGCAAGTCAAAGTGGGGGACTAATCAAACACAAAGTGCTCAAGCAAGTCAAAGTGAGGGGACTAATCAAACACAAGTTGCTAAAGTTCAAAGGAAGGTAATTTGTTTATTATATGCTACTAAATTGCTTATTATATGCTGACGTATCTTCACTTTGAAAGAGAAAAACATCAACTCAAGGAAATCAAACACAAGTTACTGAAGGCAGTTATAGTGTTGGTACTGGATCAACAAACTGTGAAGTGGGGGTAAATGGGAGTAAGAAAAGGAAGCTGGTGAAATCTGCTATAGGTAAATTCAAGCCACCTGCACAGTCTCTTCCTTCTAGACCAGTTAAAGGTCCAGTCACCAAACCTACAGTTGCATTTATGTCAACCTACATGAAACCAAATTCATCCACAACTGTCAACCCCACTGCACAGGTTAACACCAATGTTCACACTAATGCTCCAACATCCAAAACTGTTGTGAAACCAACTACAATAGTCCACACAAATGTCAAGACTGCCCCAAACACACACATCGTCATTAACCCATCTGCAACTGTCAACACAACAGTCAACATTACATTAACTTTTCAAACTTTTGTCAAGCCATACACCATTGTCAAAACAATTATCCAACCTGTCTTAAAGCAACGTCCACCCAATCCAGCAAAACCATCATCTAACAAATTGGATTTATCTAAGGTGAGGAGAAGTGGTAGGACTGTTTGGAAAAAAAATGCTAACTTCAAAGGGCCTAGAAAAGCAATAGATGATCCAATTGAAGCGGAAGAAGATGATAAGGATGCTGAGACACAACCTGCTACAAAAATTTCTGGTGATGCTACAAAAGTTGCTGGTGATGCTAAAGATGGATTCTGTCTAGGCCTGTTGAAAAAAATTGACACAACTAAATATGTTTAATTGGCCTAGCAGTGTTTTGATGTTGTCTGTTTTAGTGTAATATGTGCCTTGGACCAAGTTATCTGTCATCTTTTGATGTTAATGTACCTATTGGCTTAGACTTTAATTACTTAGCTTAGCCATCTTTTGATGTTAATGTACCTATTGGCTTAGACCTTAATGTTTCTTCTTTTGATGACAATGTATGGCTTAGACCTTAATGCTTCTATTTAAATGTTATGCTATTTGATTACAACATCAAAATCACTTTACACTTAGTTGCAATCATGGGATACACCATCGTTTTTACACTTTGTTGCAATCATGGGATACACCATATTTGTTGCATAAAGTGATGGATACTTCTGTAAAAACACAAACTTAAACACTTTGTTGCAATCACATTACAATTCATTTAGATTGAAATACATCACACATTCATTTATATTAAATTACAACACTTAACAACTTAAACACTTAATAACTTAATTCATAAAGCCTAAACAAACACACTACCAAAGTCATCTGACTAAACACATTCATTACATAACAACCAACTACAACCCTAACTTAAACAACTAACACAGCAATCCACATTCATCACTTTCTTGCATAAAACACACAAAAGAGGACCCAACTTGCCACCAGAATCCACTTCAGCCATTCCACTTTCTTTTTCTCAGCTAACAAGTTCTTCTTCCATTCATCTTTCTTCGAGTCATAAATCCCTTCCATAACTTCTACACAATTACACTTCTTCTCTTTAGACTCCATTTCTTCCTCAACCGACGTCCTAGACGTCACTGCCATCCTAGACGTCACTGCCATCCTAGATGTCACGTCAATCATTGGCCTTGTACCCGGAACAAGCTCATCATCCCAGATCAACAAACCACAAGTATTTTTTTTCATCCAATTGCGACACTTCCAAAACCGACGTCCAGGATTCGCTCTTGTGTTTGAAATGTAGATGACCATGGGCAACTCACAACGGCACATTGGAAGCATTCCACAGGAAGTTTCGAAATGACCGTAATAAGATCCATATGAGTACCCTGTACTGGTGTTACCTGTTGACATTTGCAAACTGAAGCAGAACTGAGATGAGGGATTAAGAGTGAAAGGTTCGATGGAGAAAAAGAGTTGTTTTAGGGTTCTCAGAAACCCAATACGACTGAGAAGAAGAATAAGTAGGAAGAAAAGATGGTGGCAGGGGTAAAATGGTCTTTGCGCGCGAGTCTTGATTCATTAAGGGCAAAAATGTCATTGCAATTGCCATCTGCTGGCGTGTCCTGACAAAAAGCCAGTCACCAGTTGCCACATATCTAATTACCATCCACCTTAGCAAAAATTTTTAATTAGAACGAATTTTCAAATGATTAATATTTGCATGGGCAAAATGGAAGGATTAGTAAGTTCAAGATGAAAAATAAAATGGCCTATGAAATGCATATTTAAGCCTTACAATAATATATATACATATGTCTTACGTGGCAAGTTAATTGGTTTCTAATTGGGTGTCCATGTAAACTTCCTTCACCGATAATCAAAATGATGTTTAAAACACTAAACTTACTAATTTTTAAACAAATTAGAGATTAGCAATTTGAATTAATCTAATAATCCCCTGAAATCCAACGAAACATTTCGGTAATCTCCTCACCAATTCCGTTAGCTTCGATTCTGCGACTACTTCCACTGAAGAACCTTCCAGAACCACGAAATGACGAAACTGCACTCACCGGAACCTGCGATACCTCCACTACACGATAATCGAATGATCCTCCAATGGAATACGATGACAATGCGTCTCCGGCAACGGCAGCGGCTTCGGGATTGCTTTCTCGCCGGCTCACATTTCCAATTTCAACTCGGAAGCTATCGGAAGGTGATCGGAGAATCGCGGCGAGGTCGGATTCTGAAGCGAAAATGGTGGAACGGCAGAGGGGACAGCATGAGAGGTTGGAAGAACAGAGCCAATTGTCTAAACATTCGGAGTGAAAGGCGTGACAACACCGAGGAAGAGCGCGGAGGAGGTCGGTGTTGGTGAACGTGGTGAGGCAGACTGCGCAGTCAGCGGCGGTAGCGGTGGTGGAAATGGAGGAAAAATGAAACGTTGGAAGTGAGTCGATTGATCGTTGTATTTCCGGCGCCGGTGGAGGTGGTTGCGATGGCGTTGGTGTTGAATCGGAGGTGAAATTCAACGGAATCGGAGGGAGTGAGTCGATGATTACTGAAGCTGGTGGTGTTGAATTGGAGAGAAGACGAAGGTGATTGATGCGGAGATGAATGAAACGGAGCAAGAGTGAAAGGATGAAGGTGATGAAGAGAATGGCGAGAATGATGAGAATGCTGGAGAATACGGATTCCATGGAGGAGAGAAAAACGAAGAGGTTAGAGAGAGAGAGAGAGAGAGAGAGAGAGAGAGAGAGAGAGAGAAGTGATGGTGCACTGTTACATTGTTAGAGAACAATGTGAGTGGGTGTTGTTTTACAATGACAGTGTTGCATTGTTGCAACAGAAATGTGAGTGAGTGAGCATGTTTGTATCTTCAAGTATTAGCAATTTGTATGTGAATTCAAACGGTGTTAGTGTCCATTGTCTTCTCTATTTTATGAGATCTCACGTGTATTGTGGTTGGAAATTTATTCCATTGGAGTGCTTAACTGAACAATGTAAGGTTTGGTTTGTGTGATGATTTTTAGATGATGGCAGCAACTATTGTTAAGGATTCATGAAACAGAAGTTCAATTCATGAAAATTATATCATTTAAATTAAATCTTAGTATTTAAAATGCAAACAATTGAATTTACTCAAGACACTTTTGGATTAACGTATAAAATTCTTAAACTATATAAAAACTGAAAAATGTAACTTTTTTTGAAATCATAAACTCGCTACTCAAACCACACACTACAAATTTGAATGGGTTGATTCGAGTTGGACACAAACTTAAACGGATTGGAAAAAATACAGCTTGGTTTGGGTTGGTTGAGCGGGTCACCCAGACCTGACACCCTTAAAAGACGGGTATATTGTGTTTACATTGATGTTTCTTTATTTGTCGATTATAATTGCAATATTTTTAATTATAAAGAAAAAATTGTTTGTAAGTAATGGCAAATTTAGGCAAAATGTTGTCCTGCGTTTTGGCATATAGTAATAGGGAAGTGCTAACCAGTACTCCAACAGTCATCAATGTCACCAATTCCATGTCAACCAAGTGCTACCCAAATGGAGAACGGAACAATAGTTAAGGTATTACAAAAGGAAATTGTTACCTTGATAATTATATTTTTTATTTTTAAAACTTGAAAAGTGTTATATTTAACGCTAACTTTGCCTTTTCTTTTCCTCGTGAACTTAGCTCAATTATTATGAACAATGCATAATATATGCAAGGTCCGGGGTTCAAACCCCGGCCACCACCAAAAAAACTGTCTTTTCTTTCATTTTTTAATTGTTTAGCTAATGTCCCGAGGGCACCATCATCCATGGTAATAATAATAGTTTCATTTTTGTTATGAAAAAATCATATGACTGACGTAGTAAAAGTGATTCGTATACTTGACAAAAACACGATTCATGAACCTTGCCCCATTAACCTAGAGCTTGGTTATATTCAGAGAGATGAAATGGCTGGGGACAGCTTTTAGATTCAAATTGACTAAAAAAATGACTTGTTTGGAACAGCGGTTGCGGCAAAAATCCCCCGACCCAAAGTTTGTTTCAACATGAAAATATAGAAGCTGGAAATTAGAGTTTAAACGTGCATCTAGTCACTTGGGAACGCTGGAAATTAGAGTTTGAACGTGCATCCAGTCACTTTTGAATGCAGAAAAAGACATAGCCTTTATGGGTACCCGGCCCCAAGTACCCGAAAGATGGCATTAACCTAGCCTACTTGATGACTCAGCTTCTACTGGAGTGCTGAATAGGAACACAGGCAGATACCATTACACTTCAATGTCTTACAGAACACTAGAACTGTAATAGGAGTTTGTCCTGCCCCGCTACTTATTGACTCCAAGAAAAACCATGGTTCACTGATTATGACCCCAAATTAGGATTTGAAGCATCCTCTCATCAATTACATTGCAGTCATACTAGAAGGTAAGATAAATCATGCGTCCTAATTTCTCATGCCAAAACCAATAACACTATTGTTAAACAAAGTAAAATCACATTATCATTGCAATTGAATTAACCTTTCTACTTTGCAACATACACACTTCAGCTCAAATATTTAAACAATCATTCCAAACATATTATTTTGTGGAGTGTATGGTAGGCATAGAATGGAAATATCAAGCACATCAAATTCCACTAAGAAAAATGCTTTCTTAACTAGTGCAGAAAGCTAGGCAGATGTGTCATTGCATTGTTTTTCCACAACACTTATTGACATGGATTATGAATAAGAAGCTGAAAACTACAGCACGTTTGCAAAACAAATAGGAACAAGGGAATAAATTTATAGACACTAACTCTAGAGTTCTAAACTCATCCTCAGTGAGATGAAAAACAAGAAAATAATCTTAAGTTGCCATCTCTACATCCCCTTGCCTATCAAAAAAGAGAGGAGAAAACCACACCACCAGGTAAACAGATAATATGGGGCGGCTATCGAACTTTAGTCTGATATTCTGATCTCCACTCCTAAAATGTCTTTCACCATCTCATATGATACAAATGCGAGTGCTATGGATGGAACCACCTGTAAAACAACAAGTGAGTTAAAGAATGTTGTAAGTAGGGGAGCCCAAAAAAATGTTCAATTAAGACCAGTAAAACTAATTCCAGGTGAATAAATATTCAATAAACACAAGCTTATTTTGTAACACTCCTATTTTATCAAAACTGAAATGAACTTATCGTGTAAAAGATTTGTCTAAACAATTTATGAATGTTCATAAAGAAATAGATAGAAATAGAAATAGGAGTGTCAAATCTCATTCCCATCTCACTGTGCGATAAGGCAATCCAACACAGGAATCATCCGTGTGAAGTAAAGTGTCTCATTTTCCAGAGATGCATAGAAATAGTGGTATTTTTATAATAAAAATTTTTTTTTTAAAGGAAATGCAAGTCTTCCTTTTAAAAGATAAGATCAAGTAGATACAAGTTTGCCAGAATTGATCATGACAGTTAGATGAAGACTGACCTTGACAGAATTGGGCACCAGACCCTTGTATAATGCACCAAATCCCTCGTGCCGAACAGTTTTCCTAAATGCATCAATCATTCCAGTATATTCAAGTGGGACTTTGCCTACGCCATCCCCAGTGATAACAGAAGCAGCATTGTGCCAACCGGTCATCTGCATTCTTCGACGAATGACATCAAGCGGGTAAGCGACAGTTTGTCCAATGGTTCCAGCAGCAGCACCGCAAGCAAGGCGTGTTGTCACACTCAATTCGGAATCTTGGGCTAGACCAAATGGTTTAGTTTTAATCAAATAATCTTTCAGAGACTCATAGACAGCAAAGTTGAGACCAACATAAGGAATCTGCGGAGAGAAAGAGAATATCAATATAACAGAAGCACTGAAAAGGAGAACTTGCTTCTGTGCAAAATTACAATAACAGTCAATTATAAATATAATTATGAAACATGAAAAGGATGTTGCAAAACAGTAACCTTGCATGTGATCATATCTCTTAGTTTAATTTTAGTTGCACCAATCTTAGGTAAAGGTTGATACAATTAACCCCATTTTTGTTCAAAACTATAGGAATGTTAAGGACATACCCTCTGACACATCACATTAACACAAGTCTCATCCATTGAACCACGTCATCCAATTTGTCAACCTCTTAGTTGATTAGCAGTTGCTCACCTTTTAGCACATTTAATTTTTTATTATTTTTCAAGTTATTGGGTTTCAGACCACCATCTAATTGTCATACCCTACAAATCTTGAATGCCCCATCTGATATGAACATATGGTATTGTGCTGCTTTTATTTTGCTTCTGAAATTTTCCCTTCTAAAAATCATAAACAAGAACAAACTATTCTAGCTATCTCTATATTCTTGACCGCGTACAGATGACAACCAGCACCAGGTCCATATCAACTTTTTTGTTCTCTTCCAACTCCATGATGTCCTCATCAATGATCTTGAGCATTACTGGATGTCTCATTTTTCAGTGGAATGGAACATTTGGGAACTGAACGTGCTTTATGTTTCTCAAAAATCCCAAAAACTTCACTCTATTGTAAAACCCCCGTACCTATCCTACTTGCTCCTCCGTGATGGGTCCTCTGTGTTGGCTAAGATTGAGAAATGGATGGAGACATTTGTGTCATTAGCCCCTCGTGTTGAGGGATCAGGCAGAGTATTGGGCAGTGCAGACCGTCGAGAGGGGGGCAATAATCTAAAATAAAATAGAAAAAAGGCCAACTTGTTTAACAGTTAACAGGTAAGGGGTTGGAAAGCATAGATGATGTGGCCCAGTAGATTAGAGTGTGTATGAGGGTGTCCTTGGCATTCCTCTCCAAACTATATGCTACATAAAACTAAAAGTAATGAAGCAAGATAGAATGATATATATCTACCAAGATCCAATAGCAAGTGGTTAAGCTATAACACCAGACTTATGGTAGTGCTAACTGCTAACAATAATCAGAATTTACTAACAATGGTGTTTAAAAAATTGTAAAATTGTGATCCTAAATATAGAGAACATGTAATGCAATGCATTGGCTTTTCACTTTTGGGCCTGTAGGGAATCATGCAATCTGCCTTTCCTTGTACACGGTTGTGAGGTAAGTACTATCCAAATAAATACCTCAATGTTGCCCCACTGTCTTAAGCCCAATGGTATAACATGACTAATTGAATATGTGTATCTACCAATAGATCCTACCATAATAAGCCAAGAAAAGAGAACCTAGGGATGCACCCTGCCTAAAATCCTACAACCATTGTTAGAAATTAAAGATCCGGTTTTAAAAAACTAAATGAATAAAAAAGGCTCAACCCACTTCTTAAGCCATTTAACCGAGAAACAAGTCCAAGCATGTAAATGTTTGCAATAATGAAGGTAAATAAAGGAACATAAGATGGCATAGAACTACACATCCAAGCAACCTTAGCAGGAATTCAGTTTTATATTTCAGAGTTTTTTTCTCGTTCTTGGGATTAAGGTCCCTCCCACAAATGCATGTTCTATGTTGCTTTAAAATGCAGTATCGACTTCTCATGAAGATTGTAAATAAAGCATGTTTACATAATTGTACCCAAAAAAAGTATGTTCCATAATGGATTCATGGTCATAATTATCATAAATGAGATATTCAGGAAAGATTACTCACAACTCCAATTACTGAAGGAAGCCAGCCCTTATATAAAGCACGTGGTCCTTCTTCCCTGAGCACAGTACTCAAAGCATGGAACATCCCTCTGTACTGATAAGGGGATTTCTCAGTCTGCCAATACAAGGCAAAAAACTTTCTGTCAAACTTTCTGGCAAAAAACTTTTTTCCAATTAATATTACAACCCTCTTTATAATCCACAACAACAAAAGCAATCATTTGGTAAAAAGAAAATGGACCTGAACGGTTATCCTGCCTCGGACCATATCCATCGGATAAGTTGCAGACATAGCAATTATTCCAGCACATGCTCCAGCTCCAAGACGTAAAACAGGAGTCAGCTGAGCATCCTCTGCAGAAAGTACAAGGGAATATACTTACGGTCAGAAATATCATCTACTAATTTTTTTACAATTATATACGCATATCTTTTCAGCCAATGTTGCCAGATGAAAACTGGAGTTGTTTGATAATTTTAAAATAAAAATGTAAAAGATTACTGAAATAATGTATTTAAGAAACACCAATAAATCATTTGTATTAAAAATATTCACTTTCAGCACTGTATTAGTGTATTGGATATTCAAGCTGGCCCCTAGACACCACATAGCTTCAGTATTTATGATGCATGAGTATGACTACTACTAAATGGTAGCCATTCCTATACTAGGTATATAACCATCCCAGTACTGGTTGGGTACATATGCTTGCATACCTAAGTACTTTTTTCTTTTCAAACTTTACTACGTACACTTAGGCGGTGGAGCATTTTATTAAGTTGCTAACTTGGTATCACTAAAATACAAGCCAACCCTCAGAAGACTGCCATGTTTTGCTACAAAGTTCTGTTTTATATTGCCACTTAAATAAAACAAACTACTATTTATTGAGAAGTTGATTTATGCCAGCTTTAGGTATTTTGGCTTGCTTGATATATTGTATGAAGTTTTGATGAAAAGATTAAATTTGTTGTATGATTCAAATACAGCTGATGCAGCGCAATTACTGTCTCAATTTGAAAAGCCATTGAAAACACTGCCACTGCAATTGCAGTCCATTTTTAAAAATCTGGAGCAAAGCCGGCTGGTCAAATTCATTAACGTTCAAATATAATCTAACATTGCCCTTCATCAATTTTAAAAAATAAATCCAAGCCAAACACAAATTAGCCGCAATAAAGATGGTAGACATACCATTTCCAGTTTGCTGCCGATACAAATGCAGTATACCTCTGTCAAAATAAGAAGGAATTGTCAGGGAAATAAACAGAGGAGAAAAACAGTTAAAAATATATAAAGGATGTATGAAATGATTGAAAAAATTTAGCCACTAGAGTGCCCCTAAAGAAAAATGACAAAAGAGGATTGCAGAAGACAATTTACCATCACATATTGCACCTGAATGATAAGTAAAAAAATAGCTTATAGACAAAGATACAATTAATGCTTCATTTTGAATACATGTAAAACTTACTTAGAAGCTTGCTCATAACTGAAGAACTTCACAGCAGAATTTGGGACAATTCTAGCACAATTAGTACCATTTCCCTTGAACAGTCCACGGAATCCTTCAGTTCTCCATATATATTTCAGGCCTTGTATTGTTCCACTGTATTTTATGTTATGAGGATTCTGGACCTGCAGACGGAAAGACCAAGTGACATGCAATTTGTGGAAATTAGGATACATCCGAACAAGCATGCTGATATACAGTCTAATGTTTGTCGCGGCATATAAATATATTAGTCTAATGTTCGTCGCGGCATATAAAAGCAAGAAGAGATGATACCAGTGTAAATCTAAACAACCAACCAAACTAACCTGTAACAAAATTTTCATCCGTTCAAGCGGAGCAACAGCGGTTCGTGATCTGCAAGATACAAAAAAAAATATTTGGTTGGATTCGAATTCATCATAACACCACAAAAACTATTTTGGAATTATCAAAAAGAAATAGGTTCCAGTAAAATTGGATTATAGGTCGTTGTAATTTTAATTATACCGCAGCTGACTGAAATCTAAATGCAACCCACAGCATACATTCATGCAATGGCAGAATTTGTAATGTTAGGAAGAAATTTACTATCAAGATATGAAGGGAATGGAAATCTTCTAATTACATTTATAAAACACATACAATCACAAGAAACCAAATCTTGTTCCAGAGCCAAAAAAAAATTGGAGGTTTTCTTCACAAGTGATTCAATCCAAAGCAAATAAGAATCATACACGTGAAAATGCTCAAAAACAGAAGAATACACAAAATTAAAGACATTCATAACTAACAATCAAATTTCATTGCTACAAATATCCAAGCCCAATACAAAGCAAATAAGTTTTAGAGTGAAATAACCAAAAAGTCCAAAAACATACAGCACGACTATAAGTTGAAGATTCATTCCACTTTTACATGAGCTTCACTGTCGGGCTGCTAGAGCCCATACATGGCCACTTCTCAAACGCAACACAGTAGGGTTTTTAATAACAACTAGGGGCTACTTCACAACGCAGTGTCTCTATAGCAGCCACTATGTCCGCTACTGACTACAGAACCTTAGCGTATCTTACTTTTAACACAAACAATAGTTGCAGTTTTGCCAATTGGCAAAACGTTCCTCAGTTTTCTGATTTCCTCACCAGGAAAATAATGTAATCAAGGTGGTATCGTTTGGATTGGCTTATTTTTGAGCTTATGTTAAAAAGCTTATGCAAATAAATAAGCTTTTTTGTATCATTCATAAGCTTGTCAAGATAGTTTATGAAAACGTAGCTTATGAAGATGCCATTTTCGTTAATGAGAACTTATGAATTAACATAAAGCTTATTTATTTGCATAAGCTATTTTTCATAAGCTCAAAAATAAGCCAATCCAAACGCGCTCTTGTAAACATAAACAAAATCCAGACCTAACAACTTCCTCCTAAATAAACATAAGCTTTTACATTTAAAAGATCATTTTTTTGGGGGGTTACATTTAATTTAACAGATCATGAATCATATAATCATAATACTTCACCAAACACAAAAGCCAAATTAACAATTATTCATATCAGCCTTAAACAAACAAAAAATCAAAAAAAATTATTCACATCAAGTACTCTTCAAAATCAACCCAAATTCAAAACATTTTTTTTAATAAAAGCCACATGCTTCAATCTTCATTATCACCTAACAATGAAAACATACACCAATCTTCAAGCATCAAAATAATACTATATAATAAATAAATATAACCTCAAATACATCCAATTAATCAATCATTTTTATATAACAAATAAATATTAAATTCACAAATACGTTTCTTCAAATATTTAAAAAATTCTGAGAAATGAGAAACGGAACTGACACTCCTCCGGCGACACCACCAGCAACGAGAGATTTGCAGATGCTACCAAACGCATAGTTAGGCTTCGCTTTAACAACTCCTTCTCTAGCGAGCTTCGCTTCCTCCGCCAAATTCACGATCTTTGTCACCGCCGATTCGCCACTCTTCACATCCTCCGAAGCCATGCTTTCCGAAGCCATAATCAAAATCAATAATTTATGATAAAATCAATAAACCCTAACCTAATCGGAAATGAATAAATTAAGAAAAAGAGAGTGATTTAGGTCGTCGGAGATTGAGAGATCTCCGATTTTCCGGTGACGGTGAATTACTCCGGTGATTATGCGATCATTTCTAGAGAGAGAAAGGGAGTGGTGGCTGCGGAAAGGTTTAGAGAGAGAGAGTGTGAGAGCTCACAGAGACCACTAATACTGGAGTGTGTGAGTGAAGGAGAGTGACGGCGTTTGGTTTTAGTTATGCTATTTATATGGAGCTTTAGAGAGAGAAACATTTAAGTGAGAGAAACAAAAAACATAGAGATAATCAAAATAAATGGATTATAACAGGCTCAAACAAAATCAAGTTTATCTTTATTTTTGTCTAGCTCGGTGGCTTGAACTCACACACGTGTTAGATGTGGGGTGGAGAAGTTAAGTGTTTGGGGTTCGAATCCAACATCTACTCTATATATAATATTCTTATTAATTGAGCTAAGTGTACACATTCATGTTTATCTATCATTATAGAAAAATTTGCAAAATTAATATATTGGACTAAATGTAAAAAAAAGCAAGCATAAAATTCTTTATCTCTTTCATTTTATTTACTACTTTAATGTTCAAACGGTCGGTTTGTACACGTATTGTCAATTCTGCACTAATGCGTATAAATTATGAATAATGGTTCTTGTAGAATTTTGAATTTAATTCAAGTTATAGGTATGTATATTTTTCTTTTCTCTATTTCAAGTTATAAGAAGCCATGCTTAATTTTTTTTTCAACGAAACAAAAAATATAGCAAATATAATATACATTTTTATCTTTTAACGACACCAATATAACATTCTTATACATTTGTTTAAGAGTGTTTTTTTTACAAGACATTTGTTTAAGTTTTTTTTTTGTCGGGATTTGAACCTCGGATCTTGCATATATTATACATTGTTTCTACCAACTGAGTTAAGCTCACAAAGACGTTTAAGAGTATAATTAGAAGTGAAGAAGTCATCCCAAAATCATGTATTCATTTTATATATACCAGATGCCCGCTTTTTTTTACTGTGCTAACTTTGAAAATTATAAACAATATTTTTTTATTCAATTATATGTATAAATGTTTGTAATTTTAAAATAGTAACAAACTATGATTTTTTTACCAACAATAAAATAAATATAATAAAAATTATTATCTTTTTCAATAACACTAATAATACAACATTCTTAACAGTAAATTTAAGACAAAAAAATTTAAGAAAAAAAAATTTTCTTTATATATTTTATAGATAATATAGTAAGATATATAATATGAATAGATGGATCCTCATAAAAAAAGAATAGATGGATATGTCTCCCCTAAAAAACATAGATGGATCCTCATTAAAAAAAGGATGGATATGAAGAGAATTTTGTTCTTCCTCCTGCACTTTTCGCTATCATCCAACTAAATTGGCCAAAATACCCCTAACTAACTAACGCAAGTATAAAAAACGTGACTTAGTTTTTACACATGCGTGACTTAAGTCACGCTGCGTGAGTTAACTCATGCTGGAATTAACACATGCATCACGCAGGGTATTGTTTTTGCATATTCACAATGTTTTTGCAAAAATGCAGTGTGCGAAAAAATTAGTGGCAACCATGAAGCTTTTCTCTTCATTAGTCTATACTTGTTGGCCTTTGGTAGTGCAGGCTCGAAAGCTTCTCTGCCAGCGCATGGTGCTGACCAGTCTGATGAAAAAGATCCCAAAGAAACAAGACAAATGTCTAGCTTCTTTAATGCTCTCTTACTTGTTGTTTGCATTGGTGGTTCTGTCACCTTAACATTTAATGTTCTGTCAGCTTAACATTTACTTGCAAAAACATTGTGAATATGCAAAAATAATGTTGCGTGAGTTATCTCACGCAGGTGTTAATTTCAGTGTGACTTAAGTTACGCATGTGTAAATATTAAATTACGTTTTTTTACATTTGCGTTAGTTAATTAACGCAAGGATATTTTGGTCTGTTTGACTGGGTGGGAGCGAAAAGTGCAGAGGAAGAGTAGAATTCTATGAAAAATGGGAATGCCTTGAAAAGCACCGGGTTTTTGAAATATTTCTTTCTTTAGCACTAGTGATTTGGATCGTTGGTTGGGGCATAATTCAAGTGGCCCTAATGCTAGCTTATTCCATGCTAGTTTGTGGTGGAAATGAAAGGCTAGATAGAAATATTGTTTGTGTGGGTAATGAATGGATCCATATTTTCCATGTGCAATCGGAGGTCGAGAGACTTGCATCCCCGATCTCTATCTGTGTTCCCTGTTTTGATCGCAACTCCTAAACCTCCTACATGGGTTTCTTGGCATCTCTTTAGAGTTGATGAGTTTATTCTAAATGTAGATGGTAGTTGTCTTGGTGAGATGAGAAAAGTTGGATTTGAAGGGTTGGTTCGAAAAGGGGATGGCAGTTGGATTATTGGCTTTAGTGGCTTCCTTGGGATTTCCAATAATATTGTTGTTGAACTTATGGCAATGTATCATGGTTTAAAGATGGCTAGGAATCTTGGATACTACCGTATAATTTGCTACTCTGATTCTCAAAATGTGTTTGATCTGATTTCTGAGGATCATAATCCTTTCCACTATTATATTGTAGTCATGGCTAGTATCAAAGATTTATTGAAGTTGAAGTGGGATGTTATCCTTTATCACTATCTTATAGAGGGTAATTTCAGCGCATACTTTTTGGCAAAAGTGGGTTCGACCAATGATAAAAAAAATTCATTGTTTAGGAGACTCCTCCATAAGATTCGAAGACGATCTTTTGTTTGAATCGGGAAGGGTGTTGCACCTTCGAGCTTAATTTTTTTTCCTCTGTTTTTGGTTTTTATTTTTTCTTCCCTAGCCATTGTATACAAACAAAATCTCTTTAGTTTAACTAAATGGTTTTTTATTTTTTTTCCAAATTTCAACAATTTTTTTTCCTAAGTAGCTTAGTGGTTAAAAATCTACTTTTAAGATGAATAAGTGAGGTGTCCAGAATTCGAACTTCATCCTCTATATCATTGCCGCTACCAATTGAGATAAACTCACAAGGCATATGAATTTACTAAATACTATAAATTTTATCCGCTATAAACCATCATCTATAAATGTGTTTGTTATCATTTAACTTATAAATTATTCGTTAATTTTTTATAGAACAAAGTCATAAATTTTTAACACAATAATCTTTAATTATTAATCCATGAACGTGTACGTATAAAAAAACTATTTAGAATTTATTAAAAAAAATATTTGAATTTTTGACAGAATATTTAGAAGCATTTATTATTTTTTTGAATAAACAAAATGAATTATATTACTATCAGATGACTATTCTCCTAGCACAAGGTGTGCCAGAAAAAAGCCACAAAAGAACAAATATACAAATTGTCCACAATACGAAAACAAAAATTGGTCAATTCCCACACAAACAAAGGAATTCTGCTCCTAGCACAAGGTGTGCCAGAAAAAAGCTACAAAAGAACAAATATACAAATTGTCCACAATACGAAAACAAAAAATGGCCAATTCCCACACAAACAAAGAGATTCTGGCACCAAAGATGAAAATTATAATGAAACGCCTTAAAATTGGATTTAAGCCACCAAAAGAAAAGAATTTTAATCTTCTCCAAAAGCTGAATGGGAGAATTTTCTTTGCCTCGAAAAAATCTGTCATTTCTTTCCTTCCAAATTATCCAAGTGCTTGCAAACCACATCAGACTCATAAAAGATCGCCTAGATGTTGCATAACCTGAAGAAGTACAAAATTGGAAAAAAAAAGATCCATAACATTAGATGGATCAGTCGCACAAACACCAAGCCAATTACGAACAAGTGGCCAGATCTGACCAAAAACACCGCAATTCAAATATAAGTGATTTTCAGATTCCTGTATGTCGCACCCAGTTACACACCACTGAGCCTCTGAAGGAATGATCCTTCTTCGGAATAAATTCACCTTAGTTGGCAAAGGACTCCGAAAAAGGCGCCAAGCAAAACCTGAAACCTTCAAAGGAACCTCCCGCCTCCAAAGAAGATCAACAGGAACAAACTGAGAAGGAGGCCTCCTGTCTGTGAATAAGCGATAAGCCCCACTAATAGAGTACCCATCAACTGGATCAGGGGTCCAAATCCACACATCATCAATATCCACCTGCAATGCCACAGTGAGTAATAAAATCCTACACTCCGCTACCAAGTCCTCCTCCACTTCCAAGCCTCCCCACCCTCACCCCACCCCAAAGCAAACATTTGAGATACGGTTAGCATTTTGTTTTCAAATAAATCAAACAAATGTTGAAACCTATCTCGGAGACGGACATCACCAACCCACCTATCTAACCAAAATAAAGCAGCATAACCGTTATCAACTCTAAGACGAACACTATCAGAGAACCAGGAACTCCCCTCAAGACTGCTGCCATCTCAAATCCTAACTATCTCCCTCCACCATGACGATCCCTCCTTTACTTTCCTTTAACTATATAAGAGACAAAGATTGCAATAAAAAAAATTAAGAGATAAAGATTGCACCCAAAAAATAGGAAATAAGGAGGATGATTTTTTTTTTTAGTGTAAAAAAAAGGGTTTATCATAAAAAAGATGTACATATTTGACGTTAAAATTTTAAAATTTTATTTACGAAAAATTGCATTTACGCAATCAATCGGTAATCTAAAGGTTTGTCTAAAAGTATGATTCATCTTATACGAGAGTTCATTGATCATTTCAGTCCAATCAATATGACTAATTCGTAAAACATTAACATATTTGTTTTAAAAACATAGCATTTAGTGGTATAATACATTGAATGACATATTTTCAGTTAAAATAAAGTGTGATTTATTTTGGAAAAAAAACAATACCTTTCAAACAATAGACTCTCTCATTTGGATGTTTAAATGAGTCATGCGTACATATACGTCATCTCTCTTTGATACCCATTTTAGTGGGCAAATTGAGATTTAGCTTCTTAAAAAAGGATAAAATAAAAATATTGAAAAACTACGAAATTGACTAAAAAAAGGTAATTAAAACTAAATTTTACATTATAAAATCATAAAATTAAATATATTTTTTTAATAATCGTTTACATTTGAAGTTATAAAGAAAGGAAAGTTAACTTTCGGTGATATTTATCATATTATGTTTTAATATAAAAGCTCTTCATTTTGACAAAAAAAGAGAATATATATTTATTATTGGGTTAATTAAGTTTTTAGTCCCTATAAATATTCACAGTTTTGTTTTTAGTCCCTATAAAATAAAATCACACTTTTTGGTCCTTGTGACATTTTCCTTAAGCATTTTAGGGACCAAAGCTGTTGATGGAAATTTTTGACAGGGAGTAAAAGTGCTGGTGGAAAATTTTATAGGGACTAAAAATGCTGATGAAAAATTTTATAAGGACTAAAAAGTGTGATTTTATTTTGTAGGGACTAAAAACAATACTGTGAATATTTATAGGGACTAAAAACTTAATTAACCCTTTATTATTTTGTGTGTGTTTGAACTGGGTGTTGTTTTATTCTTAAGTTTGGATTCGAATCATAACTTCTGATTAAACTAGAAAAGATCCATTCTCCTCTATTTTTGTTTTCTTCAAATGACAAATGTTAGTTTAGCTTTTTTCCTTTGTTCGGATTTGAATCATGATCTCCAACTTATTATCTTTTTAAGAAGTTAAATCAATCCACTCAAATTGGTATTAGAGAGAATCAAACCTGAAACCTTGCGGAGTACACACTCAGATCTCAAGCCAATATCACCAGGCCAACTCAAGTGGGTTATCTCCAACTTATTAATTTTCTGTTTTTTGAAAAAATTAGTTTGACGGACTAAAATTGACATTGTATAGATGATCGAACTTAAAATCTTGATAACAACAGATTTCAAGATCTCAAACTAACACCGCTAGATCAAACCAAGTGAGTTAAACTTCTTACTAGACTTTTGACCCGTTAGACGCACGAGTCTTGTCGACTATAATAGAGACCAATGAATAATCTTCAACCCGTAAGATCATGGGTCGATCAAAAAACGCTAATTAGATTATTAAATATACAATATTACAATCAAATTTGTCTTACTATGTCCTACAATCAGATTTGTCTTACTATGCATATCGATAAAATGCATGTTAAATTAGAATACCAGTTAAGCAGTGGTATGAGAGGAAGGTTGAAAGGTCACGTCCTTCCATTTGCAAATATCAAAATATATGATTCTTCTGCTGTCTGTGTCATTTACCATGGTTTAAGGTTTTTT
>Ga0228710_1000530_pt1 | contig 49192 bp, 31 predicted proteins | sample MedpolnodulmetaG_FD_177995 | JGI IMG/M metagenome (GOLD analysis project Ga0228710, IMG submission 177995) | Root nodule microbial communities from Medicago polymorpha collected in Santa Monica, California, United States - pink nodules | ecosystem: Host-associated > Plants > Roots > Nodule... | reverse complement strand
TCTTCATCCACCACCATGATGAGATTTTTCTATAATAAGGTAAATTTCGTTGTTGATGCTTGATGACGAATTCAATTAATCAAATCATCTAGAACTTTATACTTCACATTTGTAAAAAAAGTATTTTATCATATCAACTTCATTATCAACAAGTTTAAAAATAGGCTTAAATGCTCTTTTGGTCCCTTAAGTATTTAATTGGTATCGCTTTAGTCCCTTAACTAAAAATAAGATTGTTTGAGTACTTTAAGTTTTTTTTTAGTCTCGTTTTGGTCCCTTCTGTTAGGTTTCAGTTATGTTTAATAAAAAAAGTTAAGTATGGACACGTGTCACCTTGTCATTGGCTTTGAGATTTTTTTTTTATAACATATATATTTTATTTTTAAAAAAAAATCCCAAAACCAATGACAAGGTGACACGTGTTAACTCTGGACACGTGTCACTTTGTCATTGGCTTTGAGATTTTTTTATAAAATAAAGTATATATTTAAAATTTAAAAAATTGAAAAAAAAAATCTCAGAGCCAATGACAAGGTGACACGTGTTCAGGAATTAACTTTTTTTTTTTAAACCCTAACGGAAACCTAACAGAAGGGACCAAAACGAGACTAAAAAAACTTAAAGTACTCAATCAATCTTTTTTTTTAGTTAAGGGACCAAAGCGATATCAACTAAATACTTAAAGGACCAAAAGAACATTTAAAACTTTTTTGTTTTGTATTTCAAATAACCACCTTCAATGCTAGACAAGGGAAATAATATTGTATGCAAACTCTGTTTATATAGCAGCAAAAATATTACATCGGATGAGTATATGATTGCTAATATACCATCAATAAAAACATGATGCATCCATGTATTCAGATGTCACACATCAATTATGTGATCATATGGTCTTCTTTTTTTTTTACTTTTGATATTTGGTCGTTTAATCTTGAATCAACGATAAAGATTATTTAAAGATGATTTTTTTTTGGATTTTGCACCGGTTTTCGACCCACCAAAGGTGAGCGACTAATCCGACTCGTGCGTAAAGACATGCGCACTGGCCAAACATTGTTCCCCCTGAAAATCGAACCCGGTATTCCCCAGGTATGTCCTTGGAAGGAGCTCCTTGCCACGGGAGCCCAAACAACTTGGTTATTTAAAGATGATTTAAAGATGATTTTGTATGAGTGTAATATGAACCGGTCAATCTAAGATTGATGATCAAGATACACAACTCTGTGTTTCATAACCGTATGTTTTCCTTAATCAATTGTTCAAGAAATAAAATGTGATAAAAAGATAAAAGTTATCCTTCGATAGACTTTTTTGAAAGAAAGAATCTTATAAGTGGTAATAAAAAAGATTGAACATAAATTGACATGTAGCTTTTCATTAAAAAGTGGATTGAGTTTAGTTTTTAGACCAAATTTTCTTCTCTCTAATCTATCACCACTTCAGAAGAATTGTAATATGTTATGAAATGGTGTCATCATGATAGACATTATATTAATAAAAAAAAAATTGCTATTGATTTTTCATAGCATGTTTTTGCAAGTCTTTCAAAACTAAAACAGTAAAGTATATAATATCACGGGGGCCAAAAGTAGAAAATGTTAGGTTATTGGTCAATTATAGGAATTTCCTAATCTTTTTATACTAGGGGGCCAAAAAGTTTCTCAAAATTGCTTTTCTGACATACAAAAGTTCTCAATGATACATTAAAATTACCTAAAAGTCTCCAACTGCAGTTATCTGCCGCTCAAGTAACTGGCAGCAGTTAACTGTCGCTGGCACCAACGGTAGTTAACTGCTGTTCACACTAGTAACAGAACCAGTGCAGTCTGCACTGTGATTTCCAGCCATTTTGGCATGTTTGTACCTGTAATTTTAAACGGCAATTCCGCATGAACTCAAACCGAAACAACAACAACATCCAGCAATCACAAACATCAACATTTCATAGTTTATCAATTATTCGGTAACATTAAACAAAATCGATATTGCGTTAACGTTTCACAATTGTTTGAAATTCGTCAAATTGTCCACAATATGCACACATTACACGTAAAGTACATTAAATTCTAATAAATGCAAAACTCAAATATATATATATATATATATATATATATATATATATATATAAAATTCATTAAAGGTTAGTTACATATTATCCAAAAAAATTAATCATTACATTATATATCCCAAAAAATACGTCGGCACATATCGACCAAAAAACGGATGAACACCGACCAAAAAGTGTCATATTTCACCTAATGAAATTAAATCTTCTAAATATTCCACAACGTCTTCAAATTCTTCGTTTGCTTTAATCGGAGTGTCATTCAACAAAATAGGATTGTCTTGATTTGTTGGTTTTTTTGTTGGAACCGGTCTATCTCGTAGCTCAATCTCTATGAGTGTTCGAAAAGGATCGTGTTAATCCAAGAATTCATCCTCCCATGTTGCCCCCTCATTGCTCCTATGATTTTTCCACTCCGTGGATGATAGAGGTAGTGGGCAACCATCTTTCAACGAAAGAAGGACAAAATGATTTGGGATTAAACCAAGGCAAATCACGTTGCTTTTTGGGTTAACCGGAGGCCGACCTCTTAGTGGAAAAAAAAGTCTCGGAGACTCCAATATCAAGGGTAGTCATCTCTACCACCGGCCCATTGTAGCAAGATGCAACAATGTGTCCCATATCCGGCAATGTCAACCATTTGTCGAGAGGTGCAAAACTTCTAGCATTTTTGGGAGGATGCAATCCATCCAAGATGTAGTTATAACGGCGCTTGCTCGCATATATCTCGATGTATTTGTTCCTATGCTCTTTCAACTTTTCAATAAGTGCTCTCCGCACCATAACATGACTTTTTTTCGTCAGACCCACGGATTCTGCTATAGCTCTAAACCCACAATGTCCATTGCCAATAACATCCACAATTTCCTCAATGTATGGTCTCATGAATTTTGGCATGTAATATATAGGACTCGATGGATCATAATTTCTGAAACCAAGATAGGCTTAGGAACCGGAACCGGAGAAATGCCAATGCAAGCACCTTTTCTTTTAGGTTGTGAATATTTTTTTCGTGGTGAAGATTGACTTTCCAGATGTTGAGAATGAATAGTCTCCCACGAAGATGGGATCCTACATGTCGTTTTTGTTGTAAATTTGATTTTTTTTTCTTTGCTCCTTTGGTTTGTACCGTTCTTGGAGGTGGTGACAACATTGTGCTCTCCGGAAACGCTAACAACCGCAAACCCTCTTTGATTTCTAGTTTCATTTGAAATGAAACTCTTTTGAGACGTTCTTGAATATCACTCCACTCCTTCGCGACCGAAAACAAATCTTCCTTACTTTCTTCTTCACCCATATACAACTTATGTCAATGCGGGTGTATCTCATCCAATCAAATGGACTTGTTGTGACAGATTTTCATAGCAATGAAGCATGCACAAGGTAGGCCATACAAAGTCCTTATAACACAACTGTAAGTTCTCTTGTCAATGCACAAGGTTTTCCTAGCACACTCTTCTTCCGAAAAAATAAAGTTCATGGCTTGTCTAGACATGTGACCCCCCAACCCATAGTAAAAAGTGACATCCTTGTATCGATGTTCCAAGAGTGTAACGCTCCTACCAAATGATGATTGTATCTCCCCAAATTGGTTTGCCAACATCTCATCTATTTTTTCCCAACAAGCACCCAAATCACCCTTGGAGGTGGACAAATATTCCTTCACCACACCACGAGCTCCTTCAACCCTGTTCGTGGTTCTGCACCCAAAATGTAACACAAGATCCGTTCATGCCCTCACTAATTTGTCCTTAAAAGGCTTCAAAATGGTAGTTTCAACATAGTGAAGAAACTTTGGATAATCCTCACAAGCATCTTTGAATTCCAATAGATTACCCGCATATAACTCTTGAGTAGAAGATTCAACCAATTTTTCCCATGCATCAAATATGGTATCAACTAACTTACTATGCTTCTCCTCATCGACAATCTTCTTTTGCCCATCCACTACCACAACATTTTGTTTAACTTTGCAATCGGTGATGATTCTTGCTCTAACATTTTTGCCAACATGGAAATAACAAAGTATTGCACTACTATCGGGGAGAACATTTGTTACGTCATTCATCATACATGTGTCCCTGTCGGTCACTACCACCTTAGGCATATCACTATTTGGTTCAAGAAGTTTAAGCAACATTTGCAAAGCCCAAGTAAAGTTATCCTCCTTCTCCGATGTCATAAATGCAAAACCAACCGAATATGTCAAATAGGTTGAGGTCACTCCAACTATTTCAAACAATGGCATCCTATACAAGTTGGTTTTATACGTGGAATCCATTATCAAAACAGTCGGAAAATTGTTAAACAACTTTACCGATGTTGGATGAGTCCAAAAAATTACTTGAACAATTTGACTTTCCTTTTTCTCTCTTACGTCAAGTCACCCCTTTTTGCCTTTTTGAATTTATGACATTCATTGTAGACTTGCTTGATATTTGTCATGGACTCTTTCCTTTTCTTCTTCAAATTTGTCAAAATATTTTTTGGTTTCACCGAAGAATTGGTCAAGTCATGTACAATCTTCTTGTCGTCCTCCATTAATCTTCCGGCAAGAAGGTGTCCTGCTACATACGGCACCATCTCATGGTTGTGAACGCCATTAAGAATAGCCTATTTCCAAGCATTGTCTTCCCTGACGACATATCCACGCACCTTGAACAAACACCCACATTTTCTTGATCTCGTTGCTTCATGCTTCACTTTTCTATTTGGTACTTTGTGCTTGCCGCTCCGTTCACAAACCAACTCCAACATAGCATTTCTACCTTCACAAGATCTTTTAATGATAATTGTAAATCCAGCCCTATTTGCTTGTCGACGGACCCAACCGAGCAATTCGTCTTTATCTTTCCATGTATCTCGGGTCGAAAGAAATGAGTCGTGTCCACTTCGTTGTCACGAAGTTTCCACACATCGAAATTGACGCTTGAAGCCTCAACTTTAACGGAAGCTTCAACCTTCACGGAAGCTTCGACCTTAATGGGAGCTTCAACCTTAACGGAATCGACAACACTAAGTTTTCGATCACCCGAATCATCATCCGCATTCTCAACCATATCATATAATAACATAAACAAACCAAAAAAAGCAAAACAAAAAAAATTGGAAAAAAAAATCTTTGGCAGTAGCACTGCTAAATGAAGTTTTGAAATTTTTTCTAAGTGTCCAACGGCAGTTAACAGCCGCTGACTCCCAGCGGTAGTTAACTGTCGTTCAAGTTCATGACAGTACAAAAAAGAAAACCAGCAAAATCAATCAAATGTAAATGAGTTAAAACTTACAATATCTGTTCTTTGATGCATATTGTGTGTAGAAATGTTCTAGCAATCGATCAACAATGATTTGGAACCAAAATTTTGACAAAATATTTTTGAAATGGGGATTTTTTTTGTGGAATGGTATGGTGAGGTAAGGTGATGAGTGAATAGGAGGTAGGGGTTTTCTGGTTTTGGGCGAAAAAAGCAACTGCAGTTAACAACCGCTGGCTCCAGCGGCATTTAACTGCTGTCGGTTTTGCCAATGGTGGTTAACTACCGTTGGGGGCTCTAACGTAATTTACTTGTGTCAAAATGATGTTTTTTAAGTTAGAAGAGCAATTTTCAAAGTTTCTAGAACAGGGCAACCAATAAATCAAATGTTACTTGTATATGCTTGGGCCAAGACAGATGGAAATTCAACATTTACAAACACGTTTGATATAAACTACTGGCAGGGTTTAGTATGGGAAAGTAAAGTTGTTTCCCACCATGGGAAAGTTTTTTTTTGGACAGTTAGATTAAAGAGGAATACAAATTTTATGATGGTCGGTCTACACTATATAATCCATCAGCGTTCTCTCCCTTCCATTCCACCACCTCACTATTCATCTTCCATCTCAAAGTCTTACTTTTCAATCCAAAGAACACAAATTTACTACTCAAATTTGGACAAACTAAGTTGAGTTTTTGAAAAGATTAATTGCACTTTTGGCCCCCTATATTTCAAGAAGTTGCGATTTTGGCCTCCTAACTAATTAAAATACAAAACAGCCCTTATGTATTGGATCTTTGGCAGTTTTGGCCCCCTAGATCAATTTTGACTCGGTCAACGCTGACGTGACACTTCAAAGCCGCCACGGGTGCATTGCTTTGAAATGCCACGTCAGCGTTGACCGAGTCAAAATTGATCTAGGGGGCCAAAACTGCCAAAGATCCAATACACAAGGCCTGTTTTGTATTTTAATTAGTTAGGAGGCCAAAATCGCAACTTCTTGAAACATAGGGGGTCAAAAGTGCAATTAAGTCTTTTTGAAACAGGAGGGATTATGTTGTCACCATCAGCAAACTTATAAGCATCTTTACCAATAATATAGATGAATCAAACTCCAATAAATCTCCCCAAATATAGAAAACACATCTACAAGAGTCATATGTAATCAAGAAACCAATTTTTTATTATCATTTCTATATGTAAATTCGGCACCATCACATATACAAAAACTAGATTTGGTTCGACTTTTCCTTCATCATCACATATTTAAAAATTAGATCTGGTTTGACAACCATAACTTTACTACCGGAAATGACTGGAAATTCTCCCGCGGTGGTGTGTCGTGGCTCTCCGGCGAAGGTTCTTTGAACTAGATGTTAATAAATAAATAAATAACTTGTTTTTCTTGAAACTCTACTTATTATTGATACCCATATCTGCTTCTGAGTAATTTTGATTTTGATGCTTGTTTTTCTTTTAAATTAGATGTTGATAAATAAATAAATAATTAGATTGAATAAGTCTTATTTTAGAAACATTGGGGGAGGAAAAAAATCTAGTATGAATTTGTGTTGTTTCTATGACTGAGCAGCAAAGAAAATGGTGAACGTGGGTTAGTTTCAACCCCATGATGTTGTAGACAATGTAAACATGGTGTGGGTAGTCTATGATTAAATCAGTGTTCCTATTTAATCAAGTGGTAAAAAATAGCTTTTCCACAGTTGGAAACAACTCCCCTTTCCCGTGCTAAATGTCACCTAAACTACTCCATCCGTTCCAATTTATATGTCATTCTAACAAATACACATAGATTAACAAATGCAATTAAATTGTCAATATTATTTTTTACATTCCAAAAGTACCCTCATTTAGGCTTTGTTTGGATGATCAAAGAAAGTAAAAGGAAAGAAAGAGTAAGGAAAGATTAAATGAGGAAAGAAAAAGAATAGAAAGTGAGGGGATTGTTTTGGTTGTTTGGTATAAAAGAAAATGGAATAGAAAGTTGAAGGAAAGATAGATCCATATTTATTAATTGACATAAATACCCTTGAAGACAATTATATATATATATAAAGCATAAACATATTGTGGCTAGGTGTGAGTAGTCCAATTGTATGCCATAGAAAAATGAAACAGTGAGTTGAAAAAATAAAGAGAAGACAACCGAGTAATATAGCTATAACCTATATATAAAAAAAAAAAATAGTAAAAAGTAAATAAGAAAACAATATAAGTTGGGGGTATTTTAGACTTTTCACACAAAAAATGGTTGTTTCTCAATTTTTCCCTCCCCAGTAGCGCATAAAGGTTTTTAGGCATGGGTCGCACATTACTTTCTTTCCTTTGTAGTTGTTCCCTTGAACCAAACTGTGGAACAATTTTTGGTTTCCGTGCTTTCCATCCACAACCAATCTTTCTTTCTTCAATCTTGCGAACCAAACATAGCGTTAATCTTTTACATCAAATTGTCATTACAAACTTCCATAAAAACTTATTAAGACACTTATGACTTAACCCGCTTTCTCTTTCCATTAGGGATGACAATTGGACTCAAGCCTAGTGGGCACCCGCAAAAAATACATATGATGGACGGGTAAATGCCCGCATTGTTGGGTATAGGCATGAGCACGGGTAATTACCCACAAATTTGAACGGGTATGGGTGCGGGTACGGGCACTCTAGTGCCCACCCCGCCCCATGCCTGCACATTATATATACTATACCAATAATTTTATTTATATTAAATTTAGTTAATTAATCCAAAATCTTTGATATTTATTGTAATATGCACTTATTTTTTATATTTTAGATACTTTTATTTGGCTAAATATATGATGCATAATATTTGATATGTTGATTTAAAATATTTCATATCATATTTTAATTATGCTGTGATATTTTTATTATTTATTATCTTTTTCTTGTGAAAGTGCGGGTAATGGGTTCGGGTACGGGCATTTAGATACCCATAGGGTATGAGTACGGACACCAAACTTATTGCCCACGAGGGTATGGGCTCGGCTATGAGGATTTTTTTAAAACGCGGGTACGGAGATGGGCACTATGGTACCCTACCCAATGAGTATCCATTGTCATCCCTACTTTCCATCCACCATGCATTCCAAACTTATTTAAGATCCGTCTCTATGTTTTGTCTCTTTTTATAGGAGTAGTTTACAAAAAAGTTTTGTATCTAAATATAAGATCATATACAAATTTTTAGATGGACTTATTATTCCTTTTCTAAATATACCCTTATTAATACTATCAATTTGTCTTAATATATGAAAAGTTAATATTAAATATTTAATTAAAGGTAATATAGTAATAGTCACACACATTTGAGACAATTTTATTACTCCAACAACATTTCTTAATACCTGCAATTTTTGTAAAGTACTCATATAAAAAGGACGGAGGGAGTACATAAAAAAAAACCTATTCTAAGAAAGTATACATTGCATTTTAAAATCTTGCATTGTAGCATTGTACTTATTTTATAGATGCCACCTAAGATTTTTCTTCCTATTTCCAACATATGAAAACTGTTTTGTTTGATCCACAACAATATTTCAATCTTTGTTGTTTTTTTTCCTGGCATTCCTTATGCTAAGGATGACTTTTTGATGTGGTAATATAATTCATTTTAGCCCTTTTAAAAAAAACAATATTTCATTTTACATGACATATTCATACATTTCCTCCATACATAAACTAAATTAAGGCTTCTTCCTTTTTTGCATTTTTTGCTCCTTAAGGAGTTTTTTTTAGCATAAATGATCTTGACCCTTTTCTCTCTCGGTTTACCGAAAGTCAATTGAATAACTCTCATAAAAATAAAACACAAATCAATTGCTCTCTCGTTTTAATGAATTGCTCTTTTCACTATGCATTCTAAAATGAATTGGCTGAAAATAATTGCCACCAAAATTTAAACGATATAACAAATATAATATACCCGTAATAATTATAGACTGATAACATTGGTCAAACAAAGAATATGTAGTAATAATTATGGAGGGATAAAATTGGAAAAATAGTATACAATTTTCTTTTGATATCACAAAACCACACGATTTGAAATAATTATTTTTGCTAGAATGACATATAAAGTAGAATGGAAGTATCGTGTATTAATAGATGTTACATATAACCCTATAAAGCACGAATACGACACACACTAACACCTTTTATAGTGATAATAATTTTTTTTTAAAAAAGACATTTTATTTATAGTAACAATTTGGAAATAATAACATGATAAATGTTTTTTTTGTCAAGTAGTTTAACGGCCAAAGAAATTCACGTTAAAGGTGAATAAGTGAGGTGTATGAAGTTTGAACACCAGTCCTGCATATATTATGCATTTTTCTCTATTATGTGAGCCAAGCTCACGGGGACATAACATGAGAAATGTTAAAAGGGCCCTAAAGACACTTTGCCTTGTTAAAAAGTTTAAAATAAAAATGTTATCTTGAAAATTTAGTATTCAACACATTGAAACAATAAAAACTAACTCTTTCTACATAAAATCAATCAATTATTTTCCTTTTTGAATCCTTAATAAATGTTGACAATTGTTAACATAACACACTTTTGTGACAAATCTATTACTTCGTTTCATATTAAGTGTTCTCTTTCCTTTTTTTTTTTTTTTTTTTTTTTTTTTTTTTTTTTTTTTTTTTTCGTGTTTGTCCTTTTTACAATTCAAATACAACATTTATTATTCTTTTCCACTAATACCTTTATTTATTGCATTTCAATAATTTATAATTATTTCACTAATTATAATTAATAAGGGTGTTCTACTAAATATGTTTTACTATAAAAATTAACATCATTAATCATTTCATTAATACACGTGTAAAACTCAAATGAGACACCTATTGTGAGTCAAGGTTTCTCTTCTGTAAAGATGTTTTATATAATTCGAACAAAGTGTATTATGAAAAAATAGGGCGCGTGAGAAGACCATGAGATTAAGAAAAGAAAAGCCACATTCTTACAGGATATATAGTACCATGTAAATCATTTGGGTTGACCTAATGATGTTAGTTTGAGACTTTTGAGTGTGCTTCTCTTAATGTCTTATATTCCTCCAATGATAAATTTGGTAGGCAAGTTCATACACAAATTTGCTCTTTAAATAGAACCACACAAATGAATGGTGGAATTTGAGATATCAAATTAGTCGGTTATTGAGTCAGATATCAAGTTTTAAAAAATATATATAGTTTTATGTTGTATAATTTGGTGGGTCTTTAGTCTTGTCTTTGCACACTCATATTCCCTCTACAGACGTTACACTTTGGTTCTCAATTACTATACTATCCTTTCAATGTCTATCCTTTTATTTTTAAGGAATGTCTATCTTCTTTCTTTTTTCGGTATACTTTTTTCTTCTTTTTTTCAAACCATTTTAACTATATAAAAACATACACTTTTCAAATTACTTTCTATTTTGTAAAAAAAAAAATCTTTACAAAAAGGTTCCATCTAAACTTGTTTGAGTACGTAAAAATATATTTATTCTTCGAGATTGATAAGTATTATGGTAAATTTAAAAGAAAATATTCTTATTTATCTACTTTAAAAATAAATGTAATTTTTGGAAAGTAAATCATAATCTATACTATATATAAAGAAAACTATCCATTTCAAGACACTTTTGTGTTGAACTTTTCTTTCCAAAAATACCCTTAATTTTAAATATAAAAAATACATGTAACAAATAAATAAGAATAAATTTAATTTAAGGAGAAAACTTACACACAGTTCCTTATGAACTGTTCTTACTATTAGCCAATTATAAAATAAAGCGTGGATTAATTACTAACACATGTCGCTAATCGTCTCCGTTAACCCTCTTTTACCTCCGTAAGCTCAGATCAAACTCACAAAAAACTAGCACAAAACAAAAACTCATGTTACTTTTTTATCAGCCGCTTTTATGTTGTACATATGTGTTGTTCCCCTCAATACAACCGACAAAGATTGCCAAGTATTTTCATATCCCTTACACAAACAACAATATTTCCATATTATTTTATTTTATTTTATTAATATAAGTTACCCTTCCTTAACCTCTGATCAATTGTAACAAACGTGAGCAAAAAATAATGGTAAAGATTGGACTTTGAGTCCTCTAAAAAAAGATTAGTTACAAACGTGATCAAAAAATAATGTTAAAAATTGGACTTTAAATCCTCTAAAAAAAATTAGTAACTAACGTGAGCAAAAAATAATGTTAAAGATTGAACTTTCAATCCTCTAAAAAAAATTAGAAACAAACGTGAGCAAAAAATATTGTTAAAGATTGGACTTTAAATCATCTAAAAAAGAAGATTAGGACTCGATATATTTTAGAAAAATATTTGTTAACGCTATATTAAACATAAATATCAATAAGTAGGGTTCTCACAGTTCATAGTTCGTTCCCGCATTATTTAGTTTTTCTCAACCTCTTTCAGCTCTCTGCATCAGAATTCAGAATTAACCTGTAAGTTTTTTTTCTTTTTCTTTCATGTTACAACTTATCAAAGTCGATTAATTTTATGGATTATTTAACTTTGATGGTTTATAAGTGATTATGATTCAAATTGTTTACGATTAATTTCAACGATTATTTGAGTTTGTTGGTTTATAATTGCTTATACAAACTATGATAGCATGACTTTTTTTATGTAAAGAGAACCATGTTTTTTTTAATTATTAAATAAATCATTATTTTGTTTAGTAGTGGCAATATAGCTTCAGCAACGTATGTAACGTCGGTGCCGTTGATGACCTATGATTTATTTATTTATTTATTTTTGTGGTGGCCGCGGTTTGAACCCGAGACCTTGCATATATTATACATTGTCCATACCAACCGAGCTAAGCTCACAAGGACATTATTTTGTTAAATAAAGATAACCGTGATTTATTTTGTTAAATAAATCATTATTTTGTTTATATGCCTTGACAATATTTTGTTTATAAATCAATATATCAATAATTTCCATTAATATTTTAAAATTTAATCAAAATTATACAAACAAACATGATAAAATAATTACATGCGTTAGCACAGTAGAAAGAGCAGACATGTGCCCGTCTTTCCGCTAGTTACAATAATTTTTTAAATGTTATATTTTTGAAAATTATATCTTTTTATCTTTATCACTTTTATTTTGTTTTAGAGGATATAAAAGTTATACTAGTAATAAGAATATTTTTTGCAAAATGATATTTGTCTCAAAATTCTTATAGTCTTTCGTACTAGGTTGCAAAATGATATTTGTCACAAAATTCTTATAGTCTTTTGTACTAGGTTGCTGTTCTAACAATTGAAAACCTTGTTTTGTCATTGACTACACACTCTTGTTTGGTGGGAAGTTGTTGTTGTTCAATATATCTAATTTGATGATTCTTGTTTCATAAGACAAGTTCCTAATACATAGGTTGAGTTTTCATTTTTCACTTTGATTTTACTCAACCATTTCATCAACTTTCTTAGTCACATATCCTTATCACCTACTTCTTCGCTTCACTTCCAATTCATACAACAAAACTCTACTCTTTTTTCTAAGTCCATATTGGTCCTTGGTCATATATTTGCATTCATCATATGTAAGAAAAAAAAATATGCATGATTGATGATAGTATAATGGGAAAACAAGGGTCTCCTAGAAGACCAACTCCTGAGTTTAAGGGTGTTGCTAGAGGATTGTTAGGGATGAAAGATTACAAGATAACAAGCAATGATCCACCTTCATGGAAGAGGATGACAGCGGTTGATTGTCGCTGGCATTCGAAAACTTTTTTGCTACATGGTCTGAAAAATGATTCTTCAAAGTATAATTCTATTAAAGGGTTCTATGTTGGAAAAAAGAATATAAGAACTATTGTTCTCATGCTTGGATTGTTGGGTTGTCTTTTCCTTCTTGATTCTATTTTCATCTCTTTTTTTGAGTTTGAAAATATTCAACCAAGTGCAGCCTCAAATCATTCAAGTGAGCTTCAGGTATAATTCCGTATTCCTTATTATTGTAAGCTATAGGTGCATATTTTAAGCAGAGTATAATTTAAGTTACCAAATACTTATAAAATTCATGCCATATTTTTCATTGATATTTGCAAATTGGTATGACATAATTATAACACACTTTTTAATGAGAAGGATACAGATTCCTACATCATTGAGAAACAATCGCCTGTACATATGTATGATCGACTTCTAAACTTAGCGTCCAGTGGTCTTGCAGAGGTATGAACCAACTTTCAGATTGATGCATGATTTTAGATACTTTTACTATATTTGAAGTTAATTTCTTTCTGATCTGATTACTTAGCTTTTGTTACTATAGAAAGAGTTCAAGCAAGAGTCATCCAAATTATGGACGGAACCATATAAGCAGGCATCTTTATGGAAACCTTGTCCACAAAGAAAAGTTCAAACCAATCCAGGTATATAAACTTTTCTTATGCTTTTGGCTGGTATTATAAAACTCATAAGTTATTTAAAATATGTATTCCTTTCTTCTAATGTAAAATAATATTATTCTTTTAAAAAATGTAAAATAATACTACTCCGTATCATGTAAAATAGGCTATTTTTATGGTTCACAAGTGAGATAAGTCTTGCATCATGTACAAGTTAGTTTCCACCATTGGCACACGACTATTTTACTTGTGTGAAGTTTAACGTGTAACTTTTTATCATTATTTCTTTGCCTGTTTTACAATTTGTGACAGAGAAATCTAAGAAAAGTAATGGCTACATCTTAATCAGTGCAAATGGTGGTCTTAATCAACAACGAGTTGCTGTAAGTATTGGCAATTAATTTACTTCATTTCTGATATTAAGGTATTGTAGTGAATACAGATTTGCTAGTATGATTCCTCATCCTATATGATCTTGATTGTATCCTTTCTTTATGAAATCTCCAATAATAGAAGTGATAAAACTATTGTAGTGAATACAGATTTGCAATGCTGTGGCTGTGGCATCCGTCCTGAATGCAACTCTTGTTATTCCAAAATTTCTTTACAGCAATGTATGGAAGGATCCAAGGTATACTATGTTTTATATGTATGAGAATTAATTTTTCATTATTACATGGTTTTGTTTTACTTCATTGAAAAGTATGTGATATCATTTGTATGACACACTATTTGATTTATATTCTTAATTAAAAAAATTGCAGCCAATTTGGTGACATATATCAGGAAGAGTATTTCATAAATATCCTGAAGGACGATATCGGTATTGTGAAGGAACTTCCGCCTGATATAAAATCTCTAGATGCAGAAGCAATTGGTAGCCAGGTTGATAATCTTATATACCCACTGTACTTGAGGACAATGATTGCGGTTGTTCCAACAATATCAGTAACTAAACACCTTGTATTTTAGATTACAGATGCAGTTCTTGCAAAGGAGGCCACAGTTGCTGACTATATCAAAATTGTGCTTCCACTTCTTTTGAAAAATAGAGTTGTTCACTTCCTTGGATATGCAAATCGACTTGGTTTTGATCCTATGCCTTCTGATATTCAGGTCACAAATTTACCTATTAGTCTAGTTTGGAATATGTTACTAGTTTATTAGAAGTTTGCCTTACATTCATAGTCAATATCTATGAAGCACTACACTAGACATCAAACACGACACTGACACATGGACGCCAATGATAATTTAATAAAACAGAAATGATTGAACTAACTACATATGCCGGTGTCTGAAACTTGGCACATTTCCAATCTAAAGTTTTGATGCTATATAGATCAATATGACTGCTACTTTACTATGGCAAGTTTACTAGTCAATAAAGACACTTGAATAGTTAAGTATTACCTGCTTCTCATTTTTACTAACTATATATGTTTTGAAATTATTGCAGAGGTTAAGATGCAAATGCAATTTCCACGCTTTGAAGTTTGTCCCAAAAATTCAACAAGCCGGCTCTCTATTGATCCAAAGGATTAGAAAATATAGGGTTTCACAAAGCATGTTAGACACTCAGTTGCTAGGAATGTTCATCCACAACAAGGAAAATCATAAAGCTGCAAAAGGCTATACAAAATATCTTGCTTTGCACTTAAGATTTGAAATAGATATGGTGGCCTATTCCATGTGTGAGTTTGGAGGAGGTGAAAATGAGAGAAAGGAACTTCAAACTTACAGAGAAAGGCATTTCCCTCTCTTTCTTGAGCGCTTGAAGAATTCAACGTATGCATGTTTCTACGATTTGCTTTTCAGCACAATGTTTTTGACTGATAAATATCCTCGCTAATTTTTTTGTTGATATTTTTGTGGTATGTTCTATTGATTGTTTATAGCTCTATTTCTCCAATGAATTTGAGAAAAAGGGGAAGATGTCCATTGACACCGGAAGAAGCAGCACTTGTTCTAGCAGGTCTTGGTTTCAAACAAGAAACATACATTTACTTGGCTGGTTCGCGTATTTATGGAGGAAACTCAAGAATGGAGGCCTTCAATAGACTCTATCCCAATGTAGTCACAAAGGAAAACCTTCTTACCACCACTGAACTTGCACCTTTCAGGAATTTTTCATCTCAGGTATGGCAATTAGTTTTACTGCATCTTTGGATTCTCATTTGCATCTTAAAAGTGATCACTATTCAGTCATGTTCTTGACAGATTGGATCTAATGCGGTCACAAATTCACGTAGTTAGCATATCGGTGATATCAGACTGTGCATAAAACAAGCAGATTTGATATTATTTTTAAACTCTAAAATACTGAACTTAAATTATGGATTGCTTGATCATGATTTAACGATCACCGTGTACTGACTGCGTGAATGTTTTGAACTTGAGACTACAACATATACAAATATGTTCTTGACGATATCCTGCTAGATCTCATCGAAGGACTACAAAATACACTCAAGTACCCTTGATTAATTTCCATATTACTTTTAATAATAATAATAATCAATAACAATATATAATTGATGTGAATGCAGATGGCTGCTTTGGATTTTATTGCATGTGCAAGTGCTGATGTATTTTCCATGACTGACTCGGGTAGCCAACTTTCATCATTGGTATCTGGGTTCAGAACCTACTATGGCGGTGGTCATGCTCCTACCTTGCGGCCAAACAAGACAAGGTTAGCTGCAATTTTTGCTGAGAATGACACCATAGGATGGAATGGTTTCGAAGTCAGAGTAAAGAAGATGATTCTGGAAGGTCAGAATGCTGGCATGAGAAGTTATGGAAGAAGCATATATAGATATCCTAGATGTCCAGAATGCATGTGCAAACAACATTAGCTAGCTAGTCCTTGCATTAACAAACTTGACCACTTTGTTCATAAATAACACATTTTGAGATTGAATTTCGTTAACTACTGATTTAAGTGCTTATAGCATAAGGTCTTATCATTGAAGTGTTTATGTATGAGCTATTTCTATAACAAAAGATAAAATAAAGTCAAACTGTTTGTTGTCATATAACCTATAAGCTGTTTTCTTCAGCTATCTGAGAGAGCTTATAGAAATAAGCCGAAAATAGCTTTTAGACTAGCATAAGTTATTTATATAAGCTCTCTCAAACAGTCTCACAAGTGTTTTTGTCAGTAAATAAGTTCAAAGATGCCAATTCTAACAGGCTCGTAGTCCAAAAAGAAAAGCCATGAAGAAGTCTAAGTTAAACTACGATAAATCTTTTCATTTAGAATTCACCAATATGATACACAATCATCACTCTTCCTAACTCTCGCACTAACAAAATATAATCCTTATCTAGAAATCATACTTTTCCTCTGAACATATTTTCTTTAAGAAACATAACTTTCTTCGTTAAGATGGAGGAAAAAACCGGTGGAGGTTGAAAGGAAGGGTGTAGAACTCTTCATTTCTGGTATCTCCATTAAATGTTCTAAACTTGGTCCACCATGGCATTCCCCTATCTTTGGAGCTATTCTTGTAATCAAGAGTGTTGTCCAAGAACACAGCAACAATGAATGCAACAGTCGAGGATGAGAAGAAGATAGTATTGAGAAAATCATTGAACTGAAAAACGAAATCAAAAGGAAATTAATATATTCTTAAAGAGAATTATATGCTTTGAATGCTGATTGCATCAAACGCAAACTATCACAAAAGTAGAAGCAGATGATGCAAAATTACTGTAACTTTCGGAAGATTATTATGAAATAAATGACCAGATGATGAATTCACGATGAAACGTACAAATCAGTACATGCATTTGAGATAGCGAGTAGTAGCCATTGGTTTCAATAAAATATCATGTACTACATTATGCATCTAATATTCAAGCTCTATACTTTATGAATCTGAAATTCCACCTAAGGCATGTGCATGCATATGGATTTAAGTTGACTTCTCAAATAATTGAAACACAATAAAACAACAAACTCACCCATCTAGCCTTTGTATGAGCAGGACCATGAAGGGCCTTGGAAGTGAATTCTCTGAAATACTCAGGAATAGATAATCCCAAGAAAAGGGAAACACCAGTAATAAAGAGGCTCCTCATTGAGTTCATGTTGGTAAACTGCAAAAATGATAGCCCCACAGAAGCTGAAAAACACAAAATCATTAGTCATAACAAAGAGATAGAAAAGGCTCAAACACAGTCAAAGGTGGATTTTTATTAATACTCACCAACAAGGCCAAACAGGACACAGTACATAGCAGCAAAAATAGGGAAGGGTATTGATGCAAAAAAAGCACCAAATTTTCCTGAAGACATGAATTATGCATCAATTATTGTTGCTTGTAAGTGAAAATTATGAAATAAAGATCTTGAGAAAGTACATTAATTTTGATAGGATTGATATCCATAACTTATCACTCACCTAGCATTGAGAAGAATATCATAAAGCCGGCTGAAATTTGAATGACTCTTCGACTACCAACACGAGTACTTCCTAGAAGCCCTACATTCTCTCTGTCATGGTTCTATAAGAATCAATTTGTATTCCATTTAAAGTGAAAACTATGAACAATAATGAAGAGCAGCACTTACACAGAAACTGATGAACCAGTCAGTGTTCCAAATAGTCCATTCAACAAGATTCCAATTCCCTGCCAGCCAACACCGCGGCTCAGAACATGAGGAGGCGGTGGTGTTGCACTCGCTAGCCGGGACGCAGCTGTGTATGCTCCAGTTGACTGTCAGATAAACAACTAAATTAAGCGCTTATAGCATAACCACTTGTCATAAACTCAAGCTATTTCTATAAGAAAGATAAAATAAAGTCAAACTGTTTTCATATAAGCTAGAAGTTGTTTTCATAAGCTATCATGGAGAGCTAGCTTAAAACAACTTATAGACATATCATAAACCACCTCTATAAGCTATTTCAAGCAGTCTACCAGGCGCTTATGCTAGTAGATAAGCTCAAATAAGTCAATCCAAAAAGACTCGTAGTACCTCAATTAAGGAGACCAAAACAGCAGCCATCATGCCAAAAGCATGACCAACATCAAATGTAGGAAAACCCCACTCAAAAGGGTATGGAATCTTCATCCTGTAAGGCAACATATTCAAGAGACATTTACAACAATATCTCAACAAGGTACAAGCTCATTGGCGCTTCCAATAAAATAAGTTTTCTATTTAAAAATATGCTGAAAATGCTGAAAAATAGTCAACTACTTAAGAGATTATTTTGGTACTAACCATGGAGCAGAAGAAATGAGGTTGGATTTGTCTGTCCTGCAATTATATTGTGTTAATTCTGGCCTGAGTTTGTATGTTCCACTTGTTGTTAAGAGATGCGCATAGGCCCATATCATTGTGGTTGATATAAGCAAAGCAAATCTCTCTAGTATTGGTAGTTGTCTTGCATTAAAGTTTTTCAAGTACTGCATACAAAACAGTTATAACATATTTTGTTAGAGCAAATACTTGTGACATAATATTTCAAATTCAAAGACATTTAGCTTACACGACATCATCAAAGAGAAGTTCGTAGTACCTGAGAGAATGCTACAAACAGAATTAACATGGGAATTCCAATTTCAACACAATGTCCAACCTGAGAAAAAAAAGTTATGCCAAAATATGAGCTTAGGAAGAGATGAACTTAAGAACATGAAATATTGACAAGTGAGGTTTGTTGTACCACAGGGAACCCTCGGTTAAATAGCCCAAAACCAGATAATGCAATAACTGGAACCATTCCAAGTGGACTGAAAAACCTGAAAATTAATAGGAGGAAAACAGAAATTATTTGATGTTGATATATCTATGCATTTTTGTCACATAGAATAGCTTACCTAGAACAAATGGCCCATAATTGACTAAAGCCCAAAATAATCTGTATGCTTGATGCTGCTATCATTGCACCTTGAACTGCTCTCATGGTTTTAACAAATCTCTGAATATAAATGAAAAACATTAGTTCACTCTTTGAAAATAAACTTAAATGCTAAACTCACAAAAGAGTACTACAATTTAAACACAACTTGTACTCTGTAACCCTAAGCATTGTATAATAGAAAAACTACAATGGCCACTTAGTTCGAGGAGACTCAGACACAATCAACCAAACTCTGATCAATCATTGTATTCGTGTATGTGTTTATTAAACTGTTTATTTACTTTAAAATCGGGTTTAATTTTTCTAACATTAATTGTTCACATTGCTACACTAAAATCATGAGTTTAAAATTGAAATGTACTACAAAGAAAGGGAGACGATCGGGCATAGTATAACCGAGCAAATTGAGATGAAAAGAGCTTAATTTAAACATACCGTGTACGTTATAACCCTAAACATTGTAAAATAGAAAAACTAGCATAGACACTCAGCTGTCGGAGACCAAGCCACAATTGCCCGAACTCAGTAATCAATTTTTGCAGTCGTGTGTGTTTACTTATCCGTTTACTTTTGGGCCGGGTTTTGGCGTTCTAATCATGAGCTTGAAATTGAAATGTACCAAGCATAGGTTAGAGAAATGTACTAACCAAATGTGGGTCTTCTATGGAGGCCAATTTGGAGTCATGAATAATGGATATAATTGGGACCATGAATGCATAAGACCCTCCCATCACTGTTGGTAACCGAGTTCCAAAGAGTGTCTGAAAGAGTGTATTAATTCCTTCTACAAAAAGCAGAATCTGTACCACCCTCACTTTATCACCCTGAATCATTCATTAAATCATAAATATATTACGAATAAATACCAACTCTCTATCTAGGACAATGCAAAATAAAATTAAATGAATATCAAAGAAATTAAGGGCTTGAATTTTTATTTATTTTTTGATAATCTAGGGCTTGAAATTTAGAAGAACTTACATCAGTTCCACCCATCAAAGGCACAAGAAATGAAGGAATCATCACTGTAGTTCCTAAAGCCAAAATGTAATGCTGGAAACCTAGAATAATTGACTCCACTGTTCATAGTTCAAAACATACATAAAACACTCAGTGAAAGCTAAATAGTCATAACTCATAATAAAATAAATATATAAACAGTAAAAACTCCTATATAGCATGAACCAAAGCACCATTATATAATGAAAAAATTAGCAGAAAAACTTTAGCTTAAGAATGAAAATGCAGATGAAGGAAGTGGATACTAACCCCAAGAAGGGTTTGCATCTATGCAGTACTCTATGCCATGAAGCTGGTCCATTGGTGGGTGGTATACTTCTTCTTGCTTTGGAGCTTCCATGATTTAAGCAACACTTTGTGTAACACTGCTGAAATGTTAATGGCTATGAAGGATGAAAAATAAAGAAAGGAAAAAAGGTTGAGAGAAAGGTGGATGAAAAGACAGAAACAACTTTGGAGGGAAAGGGAAAGTAAGGTTGGAGTGAGTCAATGTTGAAAAGGAGAAGGTAAAGACCAATGAAATGATGGAAGCAAGAGAGAGACAATGAGAAATGTGTGTGTGTGAACAGGGCAATTGAGTAAGACAAAATTGCACTTGCTTCAAGCCTTTCTTTCTTCTTCACTTTGCAGACTTGTACTAGAAAGTTGTTCCACACAATCTAAATTTATGTTTCTTTGCCTTTAATAATATTTAAAAAAATTGATAAAAATATTATTTACTTTCTATGTATACATTGTATTGGTTCAAGTGTGGATAACTACTCTTAAATTCGCTTGAATATACTAAATATTTGACATGGACACTCCTCCAACTAGGCGTGTTCCGGTGTCAGACACGTGCCGACACTTGTAATTACACTGAATTATGTGATTTTTTTAAATTATAGATGTGTCGGTGAATCAATGTTCGTGTCGTGTCCGGTGTCCGTGTCCATATCCGTGCTTCATAGTATATACGAGAGGTGACTCACATTTTTAATGTTATAAGATTTTGGGTGGAAATATATATGTTGTCTGAACATGTGTTGATTGTGAGTTTTAAAACTAAGACTACTAAAAAATCACGTCTCAATGTTTATTTTTTCTATGAAATGAAAAATATAGGATTTCAAGCTTCACCCGAACATGTGAAATTTGACTTAAGACGTGGATCCAAACAAACTATCAATCTCTTAGTGGTCATGGGTCATTAACTTGTTATTGCTTTTGATGCTCATATAATCCCTTTAACACATTAAGTTGATGTTAACTTTTTCATATTTGCACAATCGTCTTTCTATAAGGCTCTATTTAGTAGCTTGTGTCAATAAGTTAGCTCATAGTTTATTGAACTAGCTTATATGTTTGTTCGATCAAATTAGATATATTTGGTAAAGAAACTTTTTCCATTAACTTATAATGTTTAAACACATACCAAAAGAGATATTTATCTTTAAAATGTTAAATCAATGTGTTTTTTATTATGGGACAAAAATGTTTATTTATATGTGTTTAAACTTTATATATTTAATCTTGTGACCATTAAGACTACCTCATCTTAAGGAATTATTAGAGATTGGAAAGTTAAAGAATACTGATCGATGCATATTGATATTTATGCATAGATGGAAGAATATTGCACCAAGAGCATTTAAAATCGAGACACCTCATTCATTTATAATTTTTTAATAGTAGTAACTAATAAGCATTCTATCTCTCCAACCCAGCATCTCACACAAATTTCTTAAATGTGACCTACTAATCAACTATCAGTAATTTTATATCATTATATTTTAATTTTTTAATATTAAAAGATTGCGGGGCCCGCTTAAGATTGAGGTCTTAAGTGAGACATCGGGTTGTATAAGACTCTTAAAAAGTTTCTCCCTAATGGGATATTTAATAGGTATCAGATCTTAAATATTTAAGATCCTTCCCTTGAAGATGGTTAATGTGACCTATTTTTATTGCGAGAAATGTTATTTGTATAACTATTATGTGATAACTTTTTTTTTGAATAAATTATGTGATAACTTTTGAACAACTATCTATATGATATTCACATTAAGTTTGTATTCTCTCTTTTTTTTTCCTTTCTCTATTATTTTTATCAATAAAAATTAAAAAGAGAAGAAAAAAATTGTCCCAAATGGTTATAAAAATATCGCTATAATTTTATCATTATGATGAAGTACTTTTTAATGTAATGGGTCGTGCAGTGACCAATGAGGCGTACGGGTTAAAGTAAAAGGATTATTTTGACTTTGAACTAGTTAGTTCCATGTAGAATTCTGCTCTTTACCCAAAAGTTTTTTCTCATTCCTAAATGTAATGACCAAAGTGCCCCTGCGTGAGTTAACTCATGCTATGTGAGTTAACTCACGTTAGTTTGCAATCAAAAGCAGGAGCAGCAAGCAGCATTTGCATGCTTAATTTTTCCAACACGTAGCAAGCAGCATTGGAATGATAATAATAATTTAATGCATCTTTGTTACGTGTTGAAAAACTAGATAGAATTAAGCATGCAAATGTTAGTAGTAAATTACGCTCTTAAATTTAATGCATCTTTGTTGGTAGCCGCAAATTAATTAACTAGATAGAATCATCTATCACTTTTGGAATTTGGAAACTAACGTGAGTTAACTCATGTAAGTGTTAACTTCTGTAGCGTGACTTAACTCACGCAGCGTGTGTTAAGTCACGCGGATTTTACGAGTTAATTCATACATGAGTATTTTTGAAATTTCACTTGGAAACAAGCAAAACTTGTTGGGTAAAGAGCAGAATTCTTCCATGTATCATGCATGTCCCAGGGTGACAGTACCCTAAATCAAGATGTTGGAAACTAATAAACAAATATGAGGGTAGGATACGAGGAACATTGTTTCTTCAATATTTGCAAAAGGTTGATACAATATTATTATGGCTTAATTGCATTTTTGATCTTTGCATTTTGACCAATTCATGAAAATGGTCATGTCTCTTTTAAATTGAACAAAATCGTCCCTAAACTATTATGTTTTTTGTTGTTTTAGTCCTACTTCCCATTTTCCCCTTCAAAAACGTTGATGTCTCCAATTTTTTAATGACATGGCAAAAAAACGCTTATGTGGCCGATCATATATGGAAAAACAATTGTACATGTCATCATATTAATATTTTATTATTCAAAAAAATACAATTAGACCAATTAAATAATAGAAAACAATTAAAAAATATAAAATGTTTAGAAATAAAAAAAAAAAACTGCTGTAAATAGAAATTCAGAACAAAGATTCATCATCCCTAAAATATCTTCTCTCCAACCATTTACAATTCATCATCCCTAAAATCAAAATCTCTAATTTATCTTCAACTCCAAAACTCTTTCATCTCTTTTCTTCAAATAGATTCACTCCCTCCTTTACCATGCCAACATCATCGTTCAAAACAAAGAGGAGGAAAATTTGATGAAGAATAAAAAGGATCTCCGATTTGGCAAAATTTATTGGAAATTTTGTGGTTATGGGTGTTTTATAAATTTGCAGTGGTTTGGATCTTTTTTTTTTCTTCTTCTTCTTCTTCTGTGGTGGTAGTAACTTTTCTGGCGTTGGTAGAGAGAAGATCAAAGGAGAATTAGATGGTGGTGTTGGTGTTGGATGAAGAAAAGTATGAACAATGGCTTATGTTGAAAAGCTTTTATAAATTGATGATTTAAGGTTTTGATTTTGGTTTTCTTTTTTGTAGAGATGATGTTTGAAGGAGAGATGTGTTTGTGTGTTTTGGATTTCTTGTTATGTGTTTTAGAGGTTGAAGACGAAGACTAGTGAAGAAGATGATTTTCTAATTTAAAAAAGTTAATTTCCTTTTTTCTTTCAATTTGTTTTTATTTTAATTTATGAAATGTTTAAATTGATTTTTTAAATTAAAAATTTCTGTTTTCTATAACATGTCAATGTCATTTTCCAAGTTCGCACTGCAACATAGGTGTTCCTTTGCCATATAAGCATTTTTGGAGGGTAAAATGGGGGTTATGATTAAAACTGCAAAAAACATGATAATTTAGGGACGGTTTTGTTCGATTGAAAAAAGGCAGAACCATTTTCGTGAGGAGGACCAAAAGTGCAATTAAGCCAATTATTAAAGAAAAAAAACTTTTGGAAAATATTTCTTAAACATTCAATATCGAGTAAATAGACAATTTCCCCCCTGAAATTGTAAGTTTCGTCAATTACCCCCTGAAATTAACAAAATTTCAATTACCCCCTGAAATTGCATAACGTTAATCAATGCCCCTTGAACTTGAAAATTTATATTTTTTTTTATCATTGACTCAAAAAATATTAAAGGCAAACTATTAACAATTATTCATCATATAAATCTTTATGGAATATATGTTGATGTAGCTATTGGTCATATAAATCTTTATGGAAGGTATGTTACTCTTATGTATTTTAAATATATAATATATAGAAGACTTTTTTTTACACAAGTCTTTGATAATTGTGTGTCCATAAAGAAAAATCATAGGTTAATATCTGCAGAAGGAAGAAGAAACAAGACTTAGGTTTGTGAATTTGCAACTTCATTAATGATATAATTTTTATAATGCAGGAAATGCCATATCTATTAGCTGCAGCATGTTAAATAGATTGTGTCACAGATCTTCTACATAAAGTCGGTAGATCACATTGTCCTACAAAGTTATGTGATAAATATTAATTTTCTGCTGCTATGGCATTCTTGTCTTGGTTTATTTCAACAACTTGATATCTTTTTAATGTTTGGTTTTTAGTTTTACGTTCTTTGTAAAAAAAATATCTTGCTCCTTGTTGATAAATATGAAATATGAATGAAAAGGCTTCACATGACAAAACCATTATTTCTTTGGCATATATTCATTCATGTTCTTGTGAATAGAATTTTGATGACAATACGTACAATATACTACTTGAAGAATTGAATGTATGATTTTTGGTAAGGAAAAAATAGAAATTTTTAAGTTTAGGGGCATTTTGCACATAATTGCAAAATTTCAGGGGGTATTTGATCATAATCGTAAACAGTTAACAGAAAAATTTGACGGAGGGGGTAAATTGATTAACGTTATGCAATTTTAGGGGGGGTAATTGAAGTTTTGTTAATTTCAGGGGGGTAATTGACGAAACTTACAATTTCAGGGGGAAAATTGCCTATTTACTCATTCAATATCCTTTCTGCACCTTGAAAAAGAAACGAACAGAGTGATATACTAGATGTCATATAATACTTATAGTGGTATGTTGAAAATAGAAAATAACAAATAGCTTAACAACGGTAGTTTATGCAATGTCTCTGCCAATTAAGTTAAGTTCACGAGTACGCTCATTTATTTTATTGGTTATACATAACGACACAATCCAATTAACGTTTATGTTAATGGACATTTAATGTTCGAATATTTTATTTGGATTAAATAAACTTGTGATCTCGATAAGTTATTATTAGGGTACAATGAAATGAGCACAATGAATAGATTATTGATTGAGAGCTAAAAGAGCTCTTATAAAGTTATGTTGTTTACAATTTTGTTACAATAGGGATCTGTTATTCTAACTAAAACTATTAGATTTTTTTTTTTTGAAAGGAAAACTATTAGATTTGTTATAATCTCAAGTATCCTTCACTTAAATTATTTGCACACAAGGACTTCAACTAGTTTATTTTAGGCACTTCCTACTTTCAAAGTCGATCTCTTTGCTTCAAGAAACTTTATATACTTAGATGCTTTGTCAACAAGTCAACCACTTAATCTTTAGTTTCACAATGAGCCAGTTTGATAGCCCCAACTTTAACCAAATCTCTAATGTAATGAAATCTTACTTCAATATGCTTGTTTTCAGTGGCATTGAAAGAATCCTAGATAAGGAAGTTTAAGCTTTCACACACACGTGCACACACTCGCGCACGCACGCACACTCCCTACTGCCTAATTCCTTAATTAACTATTATTGGTTAACTTCTCTATCCCTTCTTTATTTCCATAGGGTGCATTGCATTGCTATATTACTTGGGTCCACAAATGTGAAAGTTGGCTTGTTTATAGGTTGATGGTCATGCTGGTCTTGTTTCTCAAAGGGGTGGACATGAATGATTTTTGCTCTTGGTGTCATTGTTTAACTTGTGTCCCAAACTCAAAGCGGAGCTGTTAAACAGTGGGCATGCTGATACTTATTGTTTACTTCTTGGACATGAATACTTATTGTTTACAGCTCCGCTTTGAGATTGGTACAAAAGCAATTAAAACCGGCTACAATATTAAACAAACATAAAATGATAATAATAAATATTTTGAAAATACTTCCTTCAAAAAAAATATTCTGAAAATACTAGAGATGTACTTATTCAGAGAAATGGAACCTTGAGAATCTTAGGCGTAGCTTTGTTTGGACCCCTTGATGAGAAAGAGACAACTACTGGTGCCAAATCATCTTTGAATTCATTGGTCTTAGATATGGTTGAAGTTGGAGACCTGCAAATTGATTAAATTCAATCAACTTTATGTATATCAGCGGCATCCTTTGATCTAAGGTAACTTATACATGCAATATCTACAAACTTGTGACCCTGAATCAAGGCACCAACAGCCCCTGCTCTAAATGCCTTTACCGCTCCTATGTTTCCTTCACATAGAACGATTTTTCCTTTTACCAATTTATTATCCAATGAACCGGGTAAGCAATTTATGCAATTTTGGAACAATTTCATTAGCAAATTACAAATTTTTAGAAGTTTTTTGTGATTCAATAAAGTTCTTTTTTTTTGGTAGAGTAATAAAGTTCATTTTATTAGCACATGTGATTATTCTAAAATAAAATATTATTGGGTCAAAATTGAGAGTCCCAATTTATTATGACCTTTTAACCTCATTTTGTTGGATAAAAATTGAATAAAAATATTATTGGGTTAAATAAATTGAGTGTTAGATTATATATTGAGCACACTTGTATCTTTTTAATCATTGCAGTGTTTAGGTAAATAAGAAAATAAATTAATAAAAAACTTACGAGATTTTGTAAAAAAAATTAAAATTACAAGACTAAAGTTAAAGGGTGATGATTTACGGAGACTCGAGACATTTTTTCTATCCTTTGTTGTTTTTTTATCATAATTTTAATGTTTACATTGTTTTTTTTTATATCTTTAATGACATGAAGTTTAGTTACCTGGATGAATCTACATCGAAGTCTGCTTCCTTATTTTGTGCATCTCCACCATAGACAATATGATACGATTTTCCCATAAGGTCAAATGTATTCAGGGAGGTGCCGTAAACATGAAGCAACAATCATCAACTTACAAACCAAACTATCTTAGCTTATATTTATGAAACGAGATCGTTATGCGACTTTTTCTTTTGAAATCAAGAAGATGAAATAACAGTTTTTTTGGCATAAAATAGAAAATGGTTTTACCTCATAAAGAAATTGTACATCTATTTTTTTAGGAAGTAGATAGGGACCAAATTATTTACTAGAATGGATTAGTTGGTTCCCTCTTCAACATGTCATGTGTTATATAAACTAGTTAATTAAGAAATAAGGCAGTAGGGAGCGTGCGTGCGCGTGTGAAAGTTTGAACCCCGTTATCCAGGATCCTGACAGCGCCACTAATGAAGAATGATATATATTTTTCTTCAGTTTAATGGCATAACTTTTATCACATAGAATCTCAATTTTTTTTTTTGATCAAACTAAAATGATATATATATTAACAAAAGTGAAACACCCCGCACTAGGTGTGCAAAAGGTGAATCAGCCAAGAGTATTTACAACAAAATGATCCGCACCAAATAATGAAAGAATCAAACGCAAAAAAGCTAGTGGACACCCATACACAAGAGAGGATGTTTCCACCAATCATGATAGCTATAACTGAAATGCGCCCGTTTAGATTTCAGCCAAAGGAATGAATTCAACTTAATTTTTTCCAGGAGAATAGGAGGAGCTGTGACCACGTTATTGAAGACGCGATTATTTCGCTCCTTCCAAATCACCCAGACAGAGGCAAACCAAATCACCCTAAGATGAAGATGTGTAGATCTAGGCAAACCAGCCATATGAGTAAATTGTAAAAAGTGATGTCGAAGCTCACCACCAATAACCGATGAGATGCCTAACCAATGAAAAACTAGGGACCAAATAGAACCAAAAGTACCACAATCCAAGAACAGATGCTTTGCTGTTTCCAACATACCGCAAGCTGTCGGACACGCCGTATCAGTTGCTTGAATGATCCTCCGCCTTGCCAAATCATCTTTAGTAGGCAATCTGTCACGAAGGAGACGCCACACAAACACAGACACCTTTGAGGGAATGAGCTTGTGCCAAACATCATCCACTAAATGACGATCGACAGTTGATCCAGAGGTAGTAAGAAAATGATATGCTCCTCGAACCGAATATCCATGTATATGGTCAAGTAACCACCGCCATGTATCATGAACTATATCGTGCAAAACAACATTGAGTAACATAACAGAGCACTCCCCCACACTCTCCTCCTCCCACGCCAACAGACGACGTCTCCACTCCCACGCCCTCCCCCCAACATTCCAACCTAACCTAGCCATCTCATCCACTGTACTCTCTTTATACATGGACAAGTCGAATAGGCGAGAGAATTTTAATTTGAAAGAAATATCCCCCACCCAAGTATCATGCCAGAATAAAATTTCCCTACCATCACCCACAACCCGCCTGATATTCTCCTCAAACCACATAGAATCTCAATGTTGTTTTCATTAATTAATATAAGCTCCTTGACGATTTTCTTCATCCACACAACACCTGTAAATATCTCAAAATGTGCTTGAAAGCTTATAGATGCAACTGAGTTGAATTGCATTATTTATGACCTGCTTGTTATCATATAGACGAGGCATCCAACCAATTGTTTATAGTAGGTCTCATTGAACTCTTCTCCTTGTTCAAATTATGGAATCATTGAAACTTTTACTGGATTACAGTTGAGCATATTGAATTTCTCTAGCAATTCATATCATATTTCCTTTGGCTAATGTATGCAAACTCCTAGAACAACTTCAATCCCAAGAAAATACTTCATTTTTTTTAAGTATGTCATTTCAAACTCTTTCTTCAATGATTTTTTTTAAGAACAAAATCAAACTGAATCAAACTCAACTTCTATTGATTTAAATATATGTTTCGCATCATTCAAAACTGAAGATTCGAACCAAACTATTATATTGTATTATTATTTATTTTGTGTAACATTATATATATTTTTTGAAGAAGTTAATTTCACATTATATAACAATGTTATCTTAAAAAATATATTATATTAATGTATCTTTAATAATTATTATGTATTAATTTTTTCTTATCGTGGTTTATGTACTTTTGTTTTACGGGATCATAGCTTATGTAATTATTTTAATAATATAAAAAGTTATGATGTTTGAAAAAAAATTAATTCATTTCAAATTATTAAAATGAGGTAATTAAATTTTAAAAAGGCTAACCAGATAACACAAAGCAAAACCACTCGTCTGTCATCGATTCAGTTCGAATAAAATTTTCGATTTGAATAAAATTTAATTTTTGGAAAACTTATTCTAAATTTTTACTGTTCCAAAAAATATCCCGGAAAACTTTATATAAGTTTTGAACGTTAATTCTAGGGAGAGGGTTCAATTAAGTCCCTCATCCGTGGACCATTATCAAAAGTATTAAGAACCGTGAGATTAATCTAAGTTATTATATCTTACCATAGACTTTATACACTATATCCCACTTCTTCTTTTTTCTTCTCTCTTCTTCTGCCCCTGGATAGTGGTTCTGATTATTCAAACCGCTGCATAAATAACCTTTTTAAAATAAATTCCCATTCAATTTTGCTGTTTTTAATTGCCAATAAAAATTAATAGATTAAAATTTGAATATTTGGTGTGAAGTGATGTGAAAATTCTTTGAATTGTTTATTCAATTAACAATCTTAAACCAAAATGATATCAAACTTATCTACACATGATGATCTCTGTAATCCAGCACAAGAATGAAACAATATACTACCAAGAAAAAAGATGAAGAAAGAAGCGGATTCGAACAAAAAGGACCGTAATGAGTACAGAGAAAAACATTTTCATTCTCAAAACTTGTTTCATTCTTCCCAAAAGTTCTCAATATCTAAATCTAGTTTTTAATTTAGAATAAAAAATTTCCACATAAATGCCAAACACATAGTATCTGGAATGGAAATGCAATTAAGCTTCAACAAGAGTGTGGCCTTGTGGGGATGGAGAGAGTTTCACGTAAATGCAAAAGTTGAGAGGGGAGAAAAAGAAAGTGAATGCAAAGAGGAGATATTAGATTTAGTGTGGTAGTGACTAATGAGATTATTTACTTAATCCAATGGTCAAATTTAATGGTGCATAGGTGAGGGACTTGATTGAACGCTCATCCTAAAATAAGTTTTCCGAAAATAAGTGTGTACCGTAAAATTTTGAAAAAGTTTTATGTTTAAAGTTTTATGGTTTGTATTCGAGCACTCTCTTTCCTTTCGTGAAAACTTTGAAAAATTTGGGGAAAAAAAGTGAGGATTTTAGTTTATGATGGTATGAATGCAAAATTTGGAAGGCGCATGAGAAGTGAGGAAGGTGGAAAAAGAAATTCTGAAAATATTTTCAGAGTTGGTTTGGGCCCATAATTGTTATCATCTACTAATTGACTTTGAGAATTGCTTTTTAGGCCTCCACAATATCTCTTTAGATCCCCTAAAATTACCAAATCACCCTTCATAACACACATAGTTAACTATCGGACACTCAATTATATAAACCTGGATTTTTTTCCTCCGGTATCTAACCATCGGATTGTTAATTAAACAAATAATGTATTAAAATTGTGTTTCACTACAAACCCATTTCACTTTCTCACAAAAAAGGAACATGAGGAACACAAAACCAAACTTAACTCTTTCTTCTTCTTTGTTTACATTACAAACATATATCATCCAATCATTCTCTCTCATTTTATCGTGTCTCTCCATCAGCTTTCATCCTCCAACTTTATATGAAATTTTTGAAATATCTTATTACTTTTATGTCCTTTCTAGATTTTGTTGTGAAAATATATATTGTTCTGCATTTCTTCCTTTGGTTTTACAATTGTTTCTGTGGAATGTATATTTGTACCCAAAGGTGAACAAGTATTGCTTCCATATAAATATTGAATGTTCATTAGCAGGAAACAAACCACTTACATCATCTTTAAGACTATCTCCAACCATTATTACTTCATTTGTAACACACCTTTGTTCTTGTTTTCTTCAAAAACCAACCCTTTTTTTCTCCAAACCATTTCTTCACCAAAGATTCCTTTAATAATATGTATGAGTGTGACTCTACATAAGTAGATTAGACATCATACTATTAAAAGAATATTATTCTTAAATGTTAAAAATAAAAGCTTACCAGTACAAGCGTGGAGCATCTTGCAGAAGAATATCATCACCAGAGACAACCCAGTAAAAGCCCACCATCCACAATATTTATTGATTCACATCGCTTGGTGAATCTGTTTTAGAGAAACCTGAATAAGTGTCTGCAAATATAAATTACTTGATACAGTGCAAGGAAGTAGATGATAGTAAGCCAAAGTGGCAAACTACATATCGATACATATAGCCAAAGTAGATTAACATGCATTAGCGGTGGACATTCTATTTCCTTTTTCCAAAATGTCCCATAGTTCTGTCTGCGGACATTTTATAATGTGAGGAATGGCAATATCAATGGACAGATTCCATACACTTAAATGTTAATGAATCTTGGGTGAAGAAATACACTCGTAAATATAATGTTTATATATTATTAAATGAATCTTGGGTGAAGAAATGATTTGGAGAGAAAAGGGTTGGTTTTTGAACAAAACAAGAACAGAGGAGTGTTAGACCATCTCTATTGGGAGGGTCTTAACTATTGAAGACCCGATACCTATTAGGTACCCCAACGGGGAGAATCTTTTTAAGGGTTTTATAAGATCGGGGGTCTTACTTAAGACCCCCACTTTTAAGCGGGACCTGCACTGGTTGTAGGGTGGTTGTGGTTGTATTTGACCACATATTTGACCACATTTGAACAATGTTTGGCAGATGCACAGGGGCACGTTTGCAGTTTTGATTGGCCAGGCAGTATGAAAATGGTCATTCCCGCCGTTTGGAATGGCGTTAATGGAAGATGAAAATATGTGGTCAAATACACCTCCACCCTACAACCAGTTCATGACACCTCCACCCACTAACTTTGACCAAAGCTTTAACCCACACCAACTACAACCACAACCAAACTTACCAATCTCCGCCACAACCCACAAACCAAATCTTACATAACACCCCAATCCCATATCCAAGTTATTCTCAACAAAGTCATCATGGAGAAAGCTCCCGAACATCAAGCTATTCATTTGATGACTTCAATCCAATTCAGTTCACCACACAAACCAGTTACCCAGACCAATCACAATACTCATCGTTCAACCTACCAACCCCTCCACACATTGTAAACTATCCCCAAACAAACTACACACCTCAATGGCCAAATCCACAAACTAATACCATAGAAAGTCTGGCAGTAGGGTTTAATGACGATGACTTCGTTAATGAAATCTGGACCAACTTAGCTTCACAAGTGCAAAATGAAGTCACTATGGAAACTAATGATGATGTTGAAATTCCTGACGAGGATGTGGAACAAGAAGAGCACGAGGAAGAGGAAGAGCAAGACCAACGACCCATACGAAATAAAAAAGATAAATTATGTGCTACGGGAGGTCATAGTTTACATTGGCGTAAATGGTTGCCGCGGAGAAAGCAGTTTTTATTTTTATTTCTTATGAATAAAATAATTAGTGTTTTAAATTAATAAATTAAATATATCATCATCATTAATTTATTATTTGCCAAAAAAAACAAAAAAACGAAAATAAAAAGTAAAAAATTCAATCCCGCCATTTCAAATGGCGGTAACGAAAAAAAAAAAAAAATAGTCACATCTGTCTCGCCTGTCACAAGCTGACAAGTGTCAGGGAAGGGGGCTCATTCCCGCCGTTTCAAATGGCGGGAATGAGGAAAACGACAAAAAAAAATCCACAAAAAATGAAAGTGGATTATTTTGGTGAATAATATTCATAGGGGTCAGACATGGAATTTTTTTTGGCATTAGGGTCAGAAAAAAAAAATTCAAAAAGAGAAGCATACCCTAGTAGTGTCTGCCTCAAACGTAAAGATAGTTACAACTCATAGTACTGACTAGGACAGAATCGAACTTTTTATCTCAAAATCATAGCTCAAAATTCATGAACCAGCTTGCTTTAATCGAAACAAGTCACGGATTTTATTCTAAATTGCAAAGGTCAAAAGCAACTTTGCCTCATGAAAATCTTTCAAAAAAATAGTAAAGTAACAATAATGACTCAGATTAATTTGTAGCATATTTGGCAACAAGATGTACTTGCTAGTAGTATGTATAAAGCAAAAAGCAAAAGAACTTCCAAACATGAACATTCCACTTTAATGTAAATTCAGATATAGGTGTACTGTAAGAAATTTACAAGCTGGTTGTGGAGATTGCTTGAAGAAAGAATAATCAATGGTTTCCCCCTTTGGAGATTATGAATATTTTAAAATTATCTATGACTTTATTAAACTATTAAGTTGGTGTTTATATTTAATCACTTATCAATTAGATTTCTACATTGTAACAACTCACAATCAATACGGTCCTTATATTTTCCTTCAATTTACTATCAGTTTAGTTATTAACATGCACTTGCATAGAAGAAATAATATGAATACAATTTGATGGAGTAAAAGTCTTTTCAAAATATTCATAATTTTCAAGATCTATTTCAAAACGCTCTATAAAATCAATGATGAATTTGATGATTTACTCATTTAAGAAAATATATGGACATATTTGGTATAAATGTGAATAGCTAAGGGGACATTTAAGGGCAGTTTTTAGTTTTTGTTCTAAAAGTTAAATTTGAAAACAAGCTGGAGTAAAATGATTCTTTTTATTAAATCGAAAAACAGATTGTACTTAAATCTTAGCTCAAAATAATTTGATATAGGATTATTCTTGTTTGTGACCATGTATAAATTTCACATAAATCATACTACTTATTTAAATATGTTTGTATGAAAAACATACAATATCCGAGTTTGGAAAGACAAAACTCAAACTTAAAAAATAAATCTATGATAGATTACATATCGGATTTAGACAATGCAAAGTTGTGTCCTATTTTCACCCTAGTGAGTAGTGACCATGGAATACTTGCTAAATTGACATAAACCACTTGATACAACTAGATATTAATATTATAGTTCAACAACCGCCACTGCTAAATTAAAAATATCTCTTTAGAACTGAAATGCAAAAACCTGAAAATGATTGCAACGTAATGTTTTCACATTCATGGAAGTTTCTTAGTGGGTGCCTGGTGGACGAACTATTATTTTCTCATGTTCATACATACAGATAATAATGTCTGTATGATCCACTGCTAATAGAGTATTTCATTGATTAACACCACTTTAAAAGTTGACCTCTTAATCATGCTAAACAACTACGCAACTTTTGAAAGCTAATTATTTGTACATATCCCCCACATGACCATAATTATTTAGCGTACAATATTGACAAATCAATAATATTGGATTTACCCTCACTCGAAGAGTCACGACCCCATGAACACGGCACATATATGTGAATGTGACCCTCTTTTGTTTCATTTCAATAAATCAAGCAAGTTATCCTAGGGCAAAGGGAGACTTGAAAAAGACATAGGTGATAGGTGCATCTATCTCTTGGGTAAAAAAAAGGTGTATCTATCTCATTCATACCTCTCTTTGTTTCTATTGAGAGAATATTCTTTACTAAAGATAAAATAAATTAACCCATATGAATAAAGTATAAAGTGATATAAAACATTCTCCCCAAACAAAAAGTAATAGAAAACAAAGTGAAAGAGAGAGTAAGACAAAATCAAAAGGATAAAAAAGAAAAACGATGAAACAAAATTATAAAAAAAAGGAAAGTAAAGTAAATAAAATGATGGAAGCCCCTCTTAGAAGAGACAAGTAATAGTAAGTGGGAATCTCTACTCTTTGCATGCTCACAAAAAAAATATACTTCACAACACTCCCATAAGGCATTCATTGATATTTGATTATCCTATCCAACATTTCACTTCCCTAAGTTCCTACCCCACTTCATTTTGTCCACCTTTCTTCCCCTTTTCTTTTTCCTTTTTTTTCTCCTAAACTTTTTGGTATATATACATTGCAATCATAATCATAAAAAATAAATATTCAAAAAAAACAAAACAAAAAACATGGCCCAAATCCAAGACTCCTTCTAGGTTAAACCTCAAACGCTTGAATACATGTTTGATGTCACATTTGTTTTGCCATCCCGACGGTACCAATGTGATACCAAACACGCACTAAGAATATCGTGACCATAAAACACTCCAAAATAGAGAAAAAGTTAGTAGCCGAGTCAATTCATTCGAGTCCATTTTTTGGATGAATATCTTTGAGAAGGCCCAAAACTTGCTGCATAGTTGGCCTCTTCCCAGGTGACTCGGCCGTACAAAGGTACGCAACTCGGAGACTCTCCACCATTTGACTCTCTGAGTCACCACCATTTAGTTTGAGTCTATCGTCAAGCGCCCTCACTCCATGACCTTCTCTTACAAGCTTCCTCACCCAAACCACCGTCTCTGCTGTACCGGGCTTCCCGGTTAGAAGCTCCATAAGCACTACACCGAAACAGTAAACGTCTGTTTCAGTGCTGCAATTTGGAGGACATTGTTGTCCGAATTTTCGAAACCCAAAATCAGCAATTCGAGGCTCAAAGTCATCGGCTAGTAGGACGTTTGATGTTACTAGATGTCCGTGAACGACGGGCCTTGATCCTGCATGGTGAAGAAATGCTAGACCACGCGCTACTCCTAGAGCAATACGGTGTCGTGTTGGCCAACCCATTTTTTCTGGTGAGGATGCTCGTGAACCGGTGCCGTTTTGAATCTCCCATGTGTCGCTACTCCAGTCCTCCACATTAGTCTCACCCGTCGGTAGCTCGTGCAGCCATCTCCCTAAATCTCCGTTTGACATAAACTCATACAACACTAGCTTTTCCTTCCCTGAAATTTCAATTAAATTAACAAAACCAGTTAATAACTCAGCCAAATATATATAGAACATTTTTTTAATTGGAAATATAAGTAGAACATACATGAATGTAACAATGTAATGTTCTTTATTAAGGCAATTCCAATTCTATATGGTTCGATTCTACCACTGTACATTTTTAGAATAAACAATAACACCTCCTATTTCATGCAGCATTTTTGTTGTTCGCAAATTCTTACATTTCACACAAATGCCAGCAAACAAAACTAAGAATGTAAAACTTGTGTTTTACTACTAAACAGTGATCTAATCTTCTGCAAAGAAAATATCTAATCTTATATAAATTCAGTTCATTAAGTTAGAGAAATTCAATTTCAATATGAATAATAAAATACTGTTATTTTTCCCTAGTTAGAAAAAACACTACATGTTACTAGTATATTACTACATTTTTTTCTATATAAGTTGAAACATAATGTTACTGATAATTAACTTTTACCAAAAAATAATACATGTGAGTAAAAATTATGAACATTAATGCTCTTAAACAACCACTAGTACTGCTACCAAAAAAACTTCAGTAGTACTTGTATAGCACTAGTATTTTTATTTTTTGTTACAACTAGTATACATACTTCACTATAGAAAATAAAATTTAAAATAATGTCATTCGTCAGTAGTTAAAATACCAATGTTTTCAAATTTGTTGCAAATACACTGTAAAAAGCAGAAAACTGGAAAGTACTTGCATAAATTTCCAAATGTAATTATAACCATTGCTAGATTTTAGGTAAGGAAATTGTTCCACATGAAGAGAGTGACAATACTAAATATAAAACCCGTGAAAGTCATTTATTGATATCAGTTTAATCCAAAAGAAAGGACACTGCCACATAAAAATAATCAGAACTTTGGAACCATTAGAAAACTATGATGAAGCATAGACACATAAATACATACACTTGAGACAATACTAACACTAATACATTAGACACCGATAATAATTTGAAATCAACATCTAATTATATGTATCAGTGTCGTGTCGATATCAGATATGTGTCAAATGCCAGATACATCTTTTTATCAAAAATGTCTATGCTACGTAGTTAAATAAACGAATAGAAAATGATTACCTGCTATGCAGTAACCAGAAAGTGGCAAGAGATTAGGATGTTTAAGCTTAGACAAGTCAACAAAAGTATCAACAGCATCATCATGATCAACCTCTCTAGCATTTTCAAGAACCTTAATTGCCACGTGTAACTCCCCAGGTAAAACAGCACGATAAACGGGCCCACATCTACCTTCAGCTAGCTGAGAATCTTTCCCAAAATATGACGTGGCATTCATAAGATCCATGAAACTAATGTTCATCAAAGGTTTCTCAAACATCACAACTGATGCTGAAGTTGGTTCTTTTAGATCAGCTACCCATGATGTTCCAGATTCTGTCTCAAATGCAAACGGTCCAGATTTCTCCATCTTAACGGTTGTTGTTAATCCTGTCATTGGTTTTGATATTGAAATTGCCCATTTGTTTTTTTGAGCTAGTTTTCTTTTTCTTCTGTAACCAAAAAATGTACATAGACATAATACGACAAAAATAAGCGTTGACGCCGAGGTAACTGCTACAATAATCATGGTTTTTGTTTTTGACTTTTGTTTGTGTTTTGGTTTGGTTTGAATGGGTTTTGTCTTTGTCACATGAAGTTGTTGATGGTGGTGATGTTGTATAGTTGAAATTGAATTTGAATGAATATTTGGTTTTTTGGTTGTATTGTAGTGGTTGAGATTGAAGTGGTTATGAATGAATGATGATTTTCCAAATTTCTTGATGAAGTTGTTTAGAGAAGTTGAAGAATTGAAATTGTTGTTTGAGATGTTGAGGAATTTAAGGTTGTTTAGAGATGGAAAATCAGAAGGGAAACTACCATTCAAAGAGTTGTTTGAAAGGTTTAAGAAAGAGAGTGAAGTGAGATAAGAAATGGGTTTGATGTTTCCTATGATGTTACAGTTTGATAGATCAAGGTAGTTGAGTTTGGTAAGGTTTTGAAAACCTGAAGGTAGAGTGTTAAGGTTGTTGTCTGAAAGGTCAAGGATTTTAAGGTTTTGAAAAAATGAAAGATGAAGTTGATTTGTGAACCTGTTGTTTGAAAGATTGAGATTTTGTAGTGAAGAAAATCTGAAATTTGAACCATTTTGAGAAATGGGTTTTGTTTTGAATGCAATGGTTCCACCAAATCTGTTATTTGAGAGATTCACTGTTGATAAATTTGAACTACTTGACCAAAACCAGTTTGGTACTTGACCTTGTAGATAATTACCTGAAAGATCAAGAAACTTTAAGTTTGTCATGTTTCTTAGATATCTCCATGAGATGTTGCCACTCAAGTTTTTTGATGGAAGTTCTATGATGTTAATTTCACCCTTTGAACAGTTGAAGAAGCTTTTTGTTTGGAATAAGGAAGTGTTGAATCCTGAGACAGATTGAAAAGCCTTTAATATAAGGTTCTTGTTTTCATTGTTGCATGAAGATGATGATTGTGTGAGAGTAATAAGTGTTAGAAGAATCAAGAACCTACAAAAGGGTTTCATTTTTCTTCTTCTTGGTTGCATAATCTCAATATCAATCTCATGTAGTAGTATTATACTTGAAAGAAAGAAAAGACAGTGAAAAGAGACAGAGTTGGTGGTGTATTGTTGTGGTTGTGTTACTTAGTGGGACTGTTTGGTGTTAGAATAGTGAAGTGGGAAGGAACGGTGTTATGTGGTTTAATAACGGAGGAGTTAACGGCACGTGAGTATGGTTATGACTTATGTGTGTGTATGTGTATGGTGACTGAGAGAATTTAATGGAAATTGTACAATGGGAGTTGACTGCTTGAACATCATCATATCATAAGCTTGGACATTTAAAAACTGATAGGTGAATTGTACTATTCAATAGTGATGTCACTTAATAAGACTTTTTTTTTGTTTTTCCATTTCAAGTGTTTCTTAATATATCAGATTGTTAATTGTGAAATTTATTGTGGCAATTCTGCTGGAAATTGGAAGGGTGAATGTTGTTTTTACTTTTGTAAGAGGTAAAAATGATTTTAGAGGCATATAATTAATTATAATATGTTAAAAATGTATTGAGTTGAGTTCACTACCAAAAAAAATGAAGTGAGTGGAATTGATTTTTTCTTCAAAATTAATTTTAATATGGAGTTTCTGTTTTAACAACTCTCAATTTTATTTTATTTTTGTGTTAATCCTTTGATTTTTAGAAGAAAGGGCCCTTGGTAATCTAGAATACGATGTTCACGTGGGTTTAGCTTAGTTAATAGGGACAATGCATAATATACGCATGGTCGAAGTTCAAACCCCAGCCACCACAAAAAGAAAATTTAGACTTTGATTGAAAACTAAATAAAATTTGATAAAAAATTGTTTTACAATTTAATTCAGATTCTCCTCAACAATTTTAGCGGAGTTTATTAATCTATTGAGTTTAATTTTTTGTTTATAATCCTCAATTTTATTGCATAACTCATTTTATATGAATGCATGTAATAATATTATACTCAAAATTTTAAAATAACTTTTCAAAAATGATTTTTTTTATTACATTATAATCTAATGAATACTCCCTCCATTCCTTTTTAAGTGTCTTTTTAGAAAATTAACACCGAAATAGCGATGTGTATTTTTGCACATTTTCTTCCTATTATACCCTCATTTTAATCCACCAATAAATTTCTTTTTTTTTGCACACACTTTATCTTTTCAATAAAATTAATATGTTATTTTTCCTTGTAACAAACAATTGTCACTTTTTTAAATATTGTGACATCTTTTTAATTATTTTAAGTCAATATAAAAGTTATATTGATGAAACTTCTTCTTCATTGTCATCTTGGTCTTGTATCTTGTCAAACGAGTCTTCGACTATTGCTTCCTCTTCACCTCTCATTAGCAATTTCAACAAGTCTTCCACTTTTTCTTCTTTTTGAACATTCATAGAGTATTTTATTTTTATTCTCTCAAATTTGTTCTTTTACTTTGCGCTTGAACTTTTTAACAATTGCTACTAATCTTTTTTTTTTTTATTATAGAATTTTAACTATTCTTGAAACCATTGTTTGTAACAAAGTTTTGTTTAAATTTGAAGATAACAAGAAATAAACTTTGTTAAAAAAAAACAAACTTTAGTTTTCCAAATAGATAACATTAATTAGTTTTATTGAAAAAAAATAAGAGTAATTGACAAATGGTATAATTGGCAAATCGTACCCTTAAAACACCAAAAAGACAGTTAAATAGGAACGAAAAAATCACCTTAAAAAAACACTTAAAAAGGAACGGAGAGAGAGTATATTATATAATTGCTATTGGTGGTAGAAGGAAAAGGTGTACATATATTCTGCTAAAAAAAAAGTTTACATATTATGGTCCTGAACTCATCATGTACATTTTATGGTGGATGAAAGTGATGGGGTCCCGGTTCTTTAATTTGGTGTTCAGATGGCTAGAGAGTAGAGAGATGAAAAAGAGCATATGATGTAATGCTAAGTTAAAGTTGTTCAGATCAGCCTGCAATAAATTCCTCAATCTCAAACCACAGTTTCACAACACCTCGTGCTTCTACCAACTCTTCCAGAAACTGCTTCAAACACCATCACAAGATTTGGGGCATTGTAGTAAACATCAATCTCAACAAGCCACTAGATTATGTGTCTATTTCCCTATTGATTGTCTCCACCGTGTATAATCATATTTGATGCGTATCGGACATTAAATGTACATACTTTTTTTTATTGGAATTCAAATTTTAGTTCATCATAGTATAAAAGTCTAATCCTTTACGCTAGACTGAAGATTCTTGATTTTTTATTTATACTTTACTATCTATATAAATAATAAATACTATTACATTTTAATATAAAATTACTAAACATTATGCATATTAATCAATTCTTTAAGCATATGTAAGATTTTTAGATAAAAAATGTTGGAGTTTCTAGACACAAAATAGAAATACATAAAATGATCTGGTTTAAGCATAGGTCAAAGCTAAGTTTGCAGTCATCAATTGTTGACATATATGAAGTCTTGAGAAGGATTTAAACGATTATAGCTATTTCTGTGAATGCCTAGATGTTTGCAAAAAATATTATTTAATTTGGTTTGAACTGTTTCCATAGTCTTTGCAATATACTGCAAATTGACTACTGAAAATAGCAAAAGTTGAAGAATGCATACTTCAAGGGATGGGCTAAAATCCTTCTGTGTTAGAAAAGAAATTATTCTGATGACAGAGCCAGAAGAAATTGGCAATTGTATTTATTTAATTTGTCACTGTTTTTCTTGACAAACACTCCTATCTAGCTCATTCAACAAGCAATGAATTATAGTATTCTAGTTTTATTTTTTTTGGACTCAAATTATAGTATTCTAGTTTTATGTGCAAATTTGCAATGCAAACTTCTTTAATTTCTAGGCAGCATTCAATTCCCATAAATGAAAGGTTACTTTTTATGTAAGAAAATGTTGATAACATGGATCTAGGATCAATTATGAAAAAATAATTAGACAAGTGCTTAATTTTCCTTTTGACTAATCAAGTTTTTGCTGGTTTAAACTATGCCTATTCAATTGATAGCTAGAGCTATTAGACAAAAACAAATAGAAACCGATTGATTGCTACATATAGCTAAGTAAACATTACAAAATTGAATAGGCAAATTTGTGGAATAATCAACCTCTATTAAGTGGGACATTTCCTCTATATCATCTAATTGCTTGGAGAAAAAACAAATCAATTGCAAATTACTAAGACCTTGACCCAATAATGCATGCCTAGCTAGTCTTCCACTTACTTCTCATCAGTCAACAATATGTCGTTTTTGGTCCCTACCTCAATTGGTAAAACTCATCTATACAAATAAGTGCATGCAAGTATGAAAAAAGAAAAAAACACCTACCCAAAATTAAATCCTAGTTCCACCCTATCCATTCAAGGAAAAATCTATACAGATGCAGTTTAACCTAGCCTTATATAGATGTTATTGCCAACTATAATTACCTTTCTTTAACTGAAATAAATTATAGTGGTTATTAATTAGTTATTACTAACAATGACATCTACAATAACTATAATAATTTAATCTAAATAAAATGTGTTTTTTCCTTAACTCTCGGTCGTAAGGAAAATGACATCGATAGTCTGTAGTTTGATCAAGATTTAAACTCAGGTTTTTACTTGAAGTTCATTAATAATTTGAATTACATAAAGTATATTTAAGAATAAGTATAGGACACATTAGATATATATCCCCTTTCACAAAAGGACACATTAGATGAAATGATGCATTGGTCAAGCTAAGACAAAGAAAAGAACAAATGCATGCCGTGAAATGGTTCAATCAAAATAAATTTTTGGTGGATTTGGAATTTGGCAAGTAGCTTGCTCCACAAATTCCAGATACCAGTGGCTATTTCACCTGCTCTTCCACGTGGTTTTGGATTATCTCTTTTGCCATTTTATATATGTCTTATGAATTTTTGGTGAATAAACTATATGATATGGTATCGCCTAATCCACTACAATCCGAGCAAGAATTCCAAGAGAATGACAACTCAAATTTAGGATATAGTATTTAACTCAGAGACTGAGATTTAGGGTCTTTATAAAATAGTAGAACTACTTAAATCTCTACCTTAAAGCTGGTTCACCATTATGGTTTTTCACTGGTTGGAAATTAATAAGAAAACAGTATATTTGTAGTGCATGTCTGTATCAGTGGAAGTAGTTATTGTTGAAGGTGCAAGGAGAACACAAGAAAGAGAGGGTTTAAATTGTATTTTAATTGGAAGAAAAAAAATTACAAAACCTTTTTAAAATCTTTCGCTCTTCTAACAAATACATTCATCAATCCATATGAGTTTAACTTAGTTGGTAGAGACAATGCATAATATATATAAGGTTCGGGGTTCAAACCCCAGCCACCACAAAAAAAAAATACCTTCATCAAAACAATTTAAAAAACAAAGTTTTATAACATATTTAAGGTAGAGAGAGATGAGAAAAACACACAAGAAATTTTTATACTAATTCATAACTCAACTCATCTACCACGTCTATTCCAATCACTCGTAGATATTTATCTTCAAACCCTGAAATTTTTTCCACTATAATTTAAATCCTAACTGCATAAAACTTTACTATGTCAAAAAAATAAATAAAACTTTACTAGGGTATCTTCGGTCAAACCTTTGTCAGCCCTCTCTCTCTCCCTCTCTCTCACTCACTCCCCCCCTCTCTCCCATTGTATTTCTAATTATTCTTACTCTCTTATATTAGACTTACAACTTTTTTTAAAAAAAATATCTCTCTCTCACTGTATTTCAAATTGTTCTTACTCTCTTATATTAGTCTTATTAATATATATGATGTTTAAAAAAATTGGTTCTTAAAAAAATTGGTTCTTTCTTTCTATGTTTGAATCCAAACGACTTCTATTAATTATGGTATCTCTTCACTTTAATATTATTCGAAATCGATCACCTGGGATTTGAAGAAAGCCATAATATTCTATTATTAATTATTTATCTTACACTATTACTATGGTTATTTTAAAAATTATTTTATATTTAAGTGTTTTTAATATATAATTATATATTGGTTTGTCGTGATAGGTTAAGCATTTATTTTAAAAGTCATGCTAGCAAGTGCCCTTAAGATTATTAGTTCATAAAGTCAAAAATAGTTATTTTGTATTAAAAAAAATTAATTTTGAAACTTTTTAAAAATTGAATATATCATTTTACAACACAAAATTTCTATATTATTTTATTAACCACTGCCACATAGGCATTCACTAGCATTTTCCTTGTTTTAGTAGTACAAAAGACATTTTTTTTACAAACATAGTACAAAAGACATGCAGTGTTGAGAAAAAAAAAGTTTTTATTTCGATTTTTTAAATAATAACCTACATGTTTTTCAGTGCCGTTTAGGGTGGGAGACCTTCTTAGGTCTCCTACCGTAAGAGACCTCTTTTTTTTTTTACAACTAATATTTTTTTTTATGTGAGAATAATAGGAATGCTTATTGACCCTTAGATCAGAATTAAATGATTGAGATTAAAAACACTCTTTTAAACAATACATGTTCCTTGCCACATGGTATCCTGTTTATATGTAAAGAATTAAATACATTACGGTTCAAGTTGTTTAATGGTTTCAACTCCACAAATTTAGCATGAAGCTTTTTGCCCTTGAACCACACTGCTTTTGAATCTCAAGGACTGTCAATTATTTTAAGGAAGTTTCTATGTTTACTGAACACCATACTTCCTGAATCATGCTATCATACATAATTTTTTTTTTTTATATATACACAAGTTGAAAATCGAGATCAGATAACCATTCTGATTTGATCTCGCCGGAATCTTCAGATCTGACCTTCCACCACCGGAGTCCAATTCGCCGGAGTTTCATTCAGCAGTTGGATCAGATTCTCTTTTACCCACAAGCCCAAATCATCCATTACTGATTGATATATGGAAATGACATCAACAATGACATTTGCGTCGAAAGCGGCGAGGATATCGGAGTCGAAACAACCGGAGTTTTTCCAGCAAACTTTTGGAGCAAAACCTTTAGTAATGCCGGAAGTATAACTGAACATGTTAGCTTGGAAACCGTAACGACCGGCGACAGTGGAGGCTATGTGGATCCCGTGACCATCGGTGTCACAACCCATGAGGTGATGTGAACACAACGGTTTCATTGATGAGTTTCAAAGGACCTCTGGTTCTTGTTTGTTTTTTTAATAATGTTTTTTCTTTTCTTTTCTGGATACTATTGTTTTTTGTCCAATGAAATTGGGGTTAAAAATTGTTGAGTTTGTTGGTTTAATTTTAGTTTCCTGGTTTTTTTTTCAAGAACATGACTTTTGGTGGGTGAAAGGTTGAAGATAAAGTGAAAAAGATATAGTGTGGACAGATTATAATAAGGTCCAATGTTCTTCTTTAATCTAGCTGTTAAAAAAAATGGTCCTAAAAAAAAACAAACAAAGGAAGGTCTCCCACGGTAGGAGACCTATACAAGTCTCCCACCGGAGACAAAGCCATGTTTTTCATCGATTTCTTCTTATTCGCAATTTGTGAGAGTTATATCTAAGTCCAAGCCAAATTGAATATTCTTATTAGGTAGGTTATAATTTAGTAAAATTGTTGTTATATTTTCTTTCAAGGTTATAATTTAGTAAAATTCTTGTTATATTTTTTTCATTTATAACTTCTTGAAATGATCTCATGTGACAATATTTTTTAGTATACTCATCTGACAATTTTTGTTAGACAGTTGGAGTAATATATTAATAAGTCCGAAAATAATTATATGACAATTTTTGTTAGACAGTTGGAGTAATATATTAATAAGTCCGAAAATAATTATAACGATATAAAGTTTAAAAAATTTGTTTCATGAAAAAACAGATATGAAATGGTATATATGAACATAGATACAAATAAATGCAAACAAAAAAAACTAAAAACACATTAAATGCAAAAATAGAATCATGATTATCTTAAAACTAAAAAAGAAACAAAAAAGACAGAAACACCAAAGGAAATGCATGTATCACCTTGATCAAACATTGGTATTTGGCTCCGAGATATGTTATAGTGTGTCATACCGACTAATCGTACACCAAAACATTCTCTTCTACAAATATAGTCTTATAAATTACAAGATTTGAACAATATGATGATGACTCATGAAATGCATGTAATGTTTGTGATGATATATACAAAAGTTTTTATTAAAGACAAAATTTAATTGTCGCTTAGATACAAAAATATGGACAACTTGTTTAAGAAGTTTTCATCAAAAAAGAGTTATAAACGGATCAGAATTCAGAATAGACGTAAAACACACACATTTTCACAATCACACAACTGTGTAGCGTACCTCTATCTGTCACTCTCTCACACACACATACACCTCCATCACAACATAAAAACTTTACTCTCTTCCCTCTTAAACCACTCTCTCGACCACTCATGTTTTGAATTTTATCGAGCTAGAAGAGATAGTTAAAATAAATCATTCATGGATAAAATGATAGAGAAGTTGAATATAACTTATGGAACCCAAGAAGTTTTTAGGTAAAATTTTGCAAATGGGAAGTGAGAGGAAGTTGTTGAGCAGTGCATATATAACGATATTTGGATTATATTTTTTTTACCGTGTTTACTATGCTTCATATTGTATAATCCGAATGTGAGCAAATTTGGAGATGGGAAGGGCACACAAGATGGAAGGAGGCGGGGAAAGCATTTCTCTAAAGATTGATAATTTTGCTTAATAAAGCCCATCAAAGTACTGTCAAATACGTGTAAGTTCTTTATTTATGGGCTGAACTACAAAGTCTACAATGAATGCATTTGGATCTAAACTCTTTTTTATTGTTTGGAATTTCTTTTCCCACTCTTCCTTCATATCGCAGACCTTATTCGGATTATTAAAATCAGAAAATTTGTTTCCTGAGGGTGTTTTAACGTGCTTTTGAGGGCGTTTAACGTTTTCATATTATAAAATTCAAAATTTGCAGGGCACATGAGAAAATAGTAGGGTAGGAAAAGAAACAACTTTTTTTACTCATTTTGGATCTAAACTCTAAAAAACGGTGCAATTGTATAATTTTTGTCAGGTAACTTGTTGACTACACTTAAACACCTATCAAAAAGGGAGAAATTATAAGTTCAAATTTATGACTTAACGTGTCCATGTCCTTGTAGTTACCAATTGAGTTGTTCTTAATGGCATAATTACTTTTTTTTTATCAAGTAGCCTAGTGGCTAGAGCTCACACAATTTAATTGTGGAGAAGTGGAGTGTCCGGGGTTTGAACCTCGGTCCATGCATATAAAATGCAATAACCCTACCAGTTGAGTTAAACTCACGAGGGATTGCTTTTTTTTATTTTTAATCCTCATTATTATTTTCTTGGAAAAATGCACCAATCTCTTTAAGTATTTAAAATGCATTATTGGTTTGTCTAAAGATAATAAATTAGAAAAATATGATTTCAAACCTACTTTTTCTAATAAAAATGCAAACAAAAAAATTATAAGTAATAAGTTAATTTTTTTCCAAATTTTATTACTTCTTTTTTGGTTTAACCATATGTTTTATCGAGCGAAAAACTTATATACTTTTAAAAAAAAATGACTAGCTTATGTTCATAAATACTTTTAAAAGATATTAACTCTAACATAAGCAGCTCATAGTTTTCATTTTGTATGTCCAGAAAAATGTAACACAATAACTTCAAACATACGTAGAAAATTAAGCTTCTTTACAGCAGCAGCGTATTAGAGCAGAGTAGAACAAACTAGACACTCAAAAACATATCACATTCAATAATAAGGACAAATATGGTAGATAGATGATTCTTTGGATTTTTGCCTCACAAGGGTCAATTACGATTAATCAAATGTGCAAGTTTTCCTTTCGAATGAACACACATGTACAATATCATGCTTAATTTATTCAGCAAACAAACAAGTTTAAGGGATACACGAATAAAATATGCCACATAAGTAAGATATCAGAAACTGCAACAAATGCTATTTAGGTATCCTCCAAGTCCAACTCCATGTGCTTTGAATTGCAAGGTTTACACAACAATTGTGTTTTGTTTTTCTTATCACTTGTGCTGAAGCATTAGAGGAAACATTAAAAGTCAATAATTGATTATATTTGCATTAATGGTACGGTTGGATATATATATAGTTAATGAAACTTTCAAATAATTATAAATAATGATGACCTAAAATAAGTGTTGTATATTGGCTTCAAATCTGTGTTTGCAGGAAAACCTAAAATCGTGTCACGATTTCAGGCACCGTGACACGATTGGATAAGCAGTGAGTGTGGTCTTTGAGATGGAAAATCGTGATACGATTTGGGAAATCGTGACGCGATTCAACAACTTCCTCACCAAGTTTACCTGAAAGGGACTAGTCACAACGGTTGTTTAGAGACAATCGTGGCGCGATTGGTCAAAATCGTGACACGATTTTGGACTTTTGTGACTAGTATTTAAGTGGATTCTGCAGTTTTTTGAAGGAGAGCTGAAGCTAGAGGCCTAGGGTTTACAAAGGGGGGAACTTGAGGGTTGAATATCTTTGTAAGGAGGGTCTCTAGGGTTGGGATAAACATTGTAATCACATTGGGTAGTGAGATTAAATCATTGGAAGGATCTAAAACTTCCTTTGTGTATTCTCTAGTAAGATTCATATGAGAGTGGTGAGGGAAACAAAGGGTAGAGATTAGGGAAAAGGCTGATTTCTTGTAACCTCTTGTAACATCTTCTCATAGTGGATTGGAGAGCTG
>Ga0228710_1000528_pt1 | contig 49250 bp, 21 predicted proteins | sample MedpolnodulmetaG_FD_177995 | JGI IMG/M metagenome (GOLD analysis project Ga0228710, IMG submission 177995) | Root nodule microbial communities from Medicago polymorpha collected in Santa Monica, California, United States - pink nodules | ecosystem: Host-associated > Plants > Roots > Nodule... | reverse complement strand
ATATAAAAATATATATATATATATATATATATATATATATATAAATAAATATATATATATATATATATATATATATATATATATATATATATATATATATATATATATATATATATATATATAGGAAGTAAATGATTAGTAACTAGACGAAGGATACCGAAAGCAAGTCTACCCTAGTAGTAAGTATTTAGGAGGTGACATGAATGTTATTTAAATCCAACAAAATAAATAGGGGATTCAAAGAATCCTAACCGTTGCTTACTTTTCTGCAGCCAAACCCAGTAACTTACTCTGTTGCAAACAAATAAAATTTGCAATCTTTAACCCTCAACCCTTTTATTTTATATCGTCAACTTAAAATAAGTAACGCGAGTTGTTTAGACGAAACGACAATCTCTATGGATATGATACTCTACTTATCACTTTATTACTTGGTAAACAATTTGGTACACTTGCATAACTCGTCCATCAATGAGCATATAATATTTATTATTTAATAATAGTAGTTGTTACATATTTTCTATCTTAGTTCATTATATTTAATCAATTTATCTTTCAGCTTTCTCTAAACAGTAAAGCTTTCCTAAATAGATATGTCTTCATTTTTTTTTTCATTTGGGCCCTGTTAAACATTTCTATATGGTCCCTTAGGGCCTCTCCTTTGTTCCGGCATATGGCGCCCAAACTATCTATGGAATTCGGTTGTTGCTCAAGACTGTTATTATCAGAATCGACAGTTTGGGGGGCGATATTTTGCATTCTTCTTCATTGTGGACAGAAATCAGGTCTCTTGCTGCCAAAAAACCAGTTATTGCTTTGATGTCTGACTATTCTCTCATTGGTGCCATACTGCCATTACTACTATGAAGTATGAAAGCTTGTTATAACCAATTCCTTAGTTTTTTCCTTGCACTATTCATCGTCTTAAGCACAGGTTTTTATTTTTGCATCTGTTTTCTCCCTTCTCTGCATTTTATAAACAGGTTATTAATACTCTCAACGCTGCAGAAGGAAGATAGGACCAAAATCTCTTTCTGGGTTTTATTTGTTTTGAAATACAATTGTGTTGTCTTGTGAAGCAATTTAATGATTTGATTTTGAAATACAATTGACACGGTAGTTACATATTTTGATGGCATGCTTCAATTATGAAACTTTCCAATATGATTAGGTAGTTGTATATAGGGGTGGGCAAGAATTTTGAAATAGTCAAGGAAACAATTCTATCAATTTTGAGAAATAGCAATAATGAGGACTGTTTGTATAGTTGTTGGTTTTACTTTTAGACTAAGTTTCTCCACAATCTATTAACAAAATCATCGATTGACTTGTGAAGGAAGGATTACTCCCACTTATAAACATATTGTCAGACCATCTATTATCGGATGCGAGACTCTTTAATACACTCCTCTCGTTTAAGATTGGACATCTCAAGCATGTACATAAATGATGGGTGGCTCGATAGCGGAAACCTGATAGTAGGTGGTCCAACAAACCCCGCAAAACCGACTTTATGGTGAGAAGCCTAAGCTTCTATTGTGTACGATGGGTGCCTAGATACTAATATACAATATACTTGAACACCATTTATCTTTGACTTGATCCTCAATTATCTATAACTAATATACAATATACTAATAATTTATACGATAAATATTTTATATTCTAAGAAAGATGTTTAATCAAATATCAAATTAAGTATTTGTTATGAAATAAGTTTAAACAAATCCTATATGAACTTTACCAAACACCTTTAAAGTCATACGCATAACTGACTGTAATGTCCTTATAATGTAAAAATTTTTACACTAAAAAAAGGGTAATCTGGTGTACTAAAGCTCCCGCATACGCAGGGTCCGAGAAAGGGTCCCACCAATGTATTGTGCGTAGCCTTACCCTGTTTTACTTCTCTGCAAAATAATTTGAAAGGTGCTTTGGAGTTTTTTCTTGGGCAAAACTTATTTGCATTATTTTTTTTATGGTTTTTAACAAAAAAATACATATTTTTTTATTATAACAAACTTTGAGACAACTATAGATTTTAGGAAATCATAAAAAATTTATTTAAGAACCATGTAAAAGCCACCTAAAAAAAATACACCTAAGTTTTTTCCTCTTTTCTTTTATCCACAATTTATTTTATAACACAAGTGGTTAATTAACTTATGGGCTTGTAATGGACAAAAGAGTATGAATGATCTTTATTTCTCAAGAAAAAGTTTTATTATTAAAATTTTGGCTATATGAATATGTATTGTGTCACTAATTTTAAAAATGTGTCTTTCTTTATCCATCTAAAATCATAATAAGTTATATCTGTGAGCTTAACTCAGTTGGTAGGGATATTGCATTTCATATGCAGGGGCTGGGATTCGAATCCCGGACACTCCACTTCTCCACAATTTAATTGTGTGAGCTCTAGCCACTAGGCTACTTGACAAAAAAAAAATCATAATAAGTTAGTGCTCTATAATTGTGTCCTCTATAAAAATTGAAATTGGCAAATTTAATTATGGCTCTACTCTAGGACATAAAACAAGAAGAAAAATGAAATAAACGTTTTAAATTAATAATACACATAGAAAATGATCACACAAGAGAAAACCAAATATAAAATATATAAATTACCAAGATGCATGTTAGTATGTTGACTATGAGAATATAATCACAAAGGAGGAAGATTTGTCTCTAAAAATACAATATCAGAATCACTATCCCAGTAAGTGTTTGATACTTTGTCTACTAATTAATACTCTAACAACATATATACTCTGTTTAATATACTAAACTACTTGCTATTTATAACAAACCTTAGTCTCTGTCGAAAAGAAAAAAAAAACCTTAGTCAATAATAGTTGAATTATTTAATATAATATTTTTCATGGCACATGGCTTATAACAAGAAAATCTAGATGTGATCAACAAAAGATTACTTTGTTTGTAATATCTCACAAATAGATTATAGGTAAAATTGGTCTTATAGCCATGATTAATTTGTACAATATTTAAGCGTTTCATTATCATCAATTTCTTTTTTCTTATTTATTTGTCTTACCTTATAATCCAAGATTAGGAAAAAACCCTATTCTGTTAGACTCTAAGGAACAATGATCCATAAACCTGCTACTTCTTTGTACGAGGGACAAACAGAAGAATGTATGCTGAAAGTGAATGAATTACTGAAAATGCGAAAAACTATGACAATTTTTTATGCACAAAGAAAAGGCTTCTCAAATTTAAAAAATAAAATAAAATATTTATGAATTTCTGTTGAATTGAATACACATACTCCATAGTGCAAAAGCAAAAATAAATACCAAATGTTTGATTATATTGATATAAAATGCTCGGTTCTAAAAATGACTGAATTGACAACTTGTGTAATATTATCTACACTCCATAATTTCATACCACATGATATATGATTTGATGCTCAAATTTAATGCATATTTTATTGCACATGATGGTCCAATTCCTAATTCCTAATATTAATCTTGTCTTGGGATACATATCCCTATTTTCTTAAGCACATGATCAGCTAAGAAATAGTTTTCTGTCAAAAATTTGGGACCATTTATGCAGCTATCATTTGCATGTCTGAGTGTGACTTTTTCCGTGTGATACAGAATGAGAAAGATGGTTGTTTGGTAGAAAACCAACATAACAATATGTTTGTGTAACATGTTGGCTTGCATGACTATGGTTTGTTGCAAATGACATTATTACGAGTCATTTTTTTTTAAGTGTGATATAATATAAAAACAAATTGGATATAATTCGAGACATCGAGTGGATCTAGAACGACAACAAGTGGTATTCAAATATGGCGGAGGATGATGACGAGAATTTCTCAATACTTGTTGTATGTCCGTAAGCACTTCAGATGTTCAAGTCAGTATGAGATAGTCAAGGTAGTGTGTACATTGCTCCTAAGTCAATAAGATCGTTACGTAGTGGAGCTCCAAAGTTTTTCATCTCTAGAGATGGTGTGCTTGTGTTCTTGGGCCTAGTGTTGAGGTCCAATCGACAATTTTTCGAAGCCAAAATTGTCAAAATACCTCAAAATCATTATTTTTAATGAATCTTCTCAAATTTAGAAAATATTAAAATATGAATATTTTAAGAAGGAAAAAGTCAACAAATCCAATATCAAGGGTTGGAAATTAAAAACGTTACACTAAAATCAGATTTTTTTTAACCAAGCTTGTGTGCGGAAATATTATAATTTAATTTGTCAAGCAATATAGGGTCTAAAAATTCACCGTGAATAAGTGAGTTGTTCATGGTTTGAAACTCAACTTCTGCAAATATTATGCAGTGTCTCTATCAACTGAACTAAACTCATGGTAATGTGTACATAAATAATTTAATTTGCTATTTTATTTACCCAACTTTGTATATACAGACTCCAAAGGATCGTTCATATCCAGCTAAGGAGCAATAAAAGGTAGTTTAAGTTAAACAAACTCTGAATTTAACGGTTAACAAAGACTATTATACAATCATATCTGCAACAACAGAAAATATGAAATTGTTGTCTTTTGTGTAAAGTTTTTGGCTAAAGTGTACAAATGAATAAATTAACTGAATGCATGCATGTGAGTGAAGTGACGAGTTACTCTCAAAGAAACTTTTTCCTATATCAACCTTGAGTTACTTTATTTCACTTTTAGTAGTACTCAATGTAATGCATGTCCGTAACAATTTCTACGTACCTAACAAAACAACGTTACTGCAAAAAATAAATAAGGTCTGTCCAAAGAAAAACGTGGAATGAATGGCTAGGCTTGAACGTGCAAAACCAGCTTAGTCAGAGGGAATAGTAAGAACTATCCTGGACCACTGGCAGCTATATTATATATGTGAATGTGAACCATATATATGAATTTTATTTGTTTATGTGATTGAGGATCTTGTTTTTTAGTTTGTTGGACCACAAAAATTGACTCACACATGACTTGTAACAAATCCAAATTTATGTTTCCCCTTCAGAAACGTTGCATATGCTAGTGTTTCATCGATTTCATGTATGGTATTTTATGGTATGCACTAGTATTCATACTTCTTTATTTTTCTTTTCCATTTTTGTTGCCCTAGTAAATACGAAACCATTATTATAAATTATTGTGGGTTTTGTTAACGAGTGTCAGGAGCACCCTTTAAGGATTTTAAAAGAAGAAATTAGTTTATCAAAAAGTCAAATATTTTGATTTTCAATGCATTGATTACACATATTTTCATAAAAAGTTACAACTTAAAAGTCTTAAAGAGTGCGGGGACACTGATTAACATTTCTCTATTAATTATAGCTAGTCCGTCACCAAAACTTACACTTTCGATGAAAATGTTCCAGTTGATAAGGAGTTGGTTGAATCATATTCCATAAGGATACGTTCCATTCTTGGAGACAGTGTAAGAACATTGTTGGTGGATAATATGTAATCACATCTCTGCCATGCTTTTTAAACCTTTAAGCCTATCATGCCTTGATGAACCCCATTGAAATTCAACTCATACAAACTTCTCACCACAAAAAATAAAAAATATAAAAAATAAAACATAATTTTTTGAATAATCGGGTATATTTTCATGTTTAACTACTCTAATAATATATATTTAACTTCTACTTCAAAATTAAAAGTTAGTACTTAATACAAACATGAAAGTAAAAAATTATCACTTTAAATGATCGATTCTATTTGTCTTATTTCGACACTTTTGATCTCTATAACTAGTAGATCGGAAACTTTATTAGCAATACAAATTATCAATACAAGACTCAAAAATAAAATAGATGATGAGTTTATTCCGAATAGCTTAACTATTGACATCGAAAAAGACACTACTTGCCAATTTGATATAAATTCAATTATGGCTGAATTTGATTTCTTAAAACGTCATGAAACTCAACTTTTCTTAATTGACATTATTAATTTTATTTAATTTTATGAATATGTTTTATTTTTTCTTTATATTTTGCCCGTTGTAGAAAAAAATTCAAACTTCGCCACGGTATGTATGCATACTTTTTCTAAAGAATTCATCCGTATACACTATTTATCTAAACAATTATTGCAATATTCACCAATTTAATAAAAGCTTATGATTAACTTTAATCACAACTATCTTAAAAGTCATACATAAGATGATTTGTGATTATATAGCAATATAATCAAAGTCTACACTCCTTTGTAGACATTCCAAGATAACGCAAGCAAAGTCGTACATTCAATTTTGTAGATATTATATTTAACTGCATTTTAATTAAGCGACTCTATGAATCCAACTCAATTTCTTTTTTGAATGAGAATCATGTTACCAACTCTTCTAACATCGTTATCAAAAAAAAATCATTCAATTGTCCAACAAAAGTTTTAAAAAAAATATTGTCCTACAAATTGAATTTAGCAGAAATTGACAAAGACCATAATTAGAGTTGTTAGCATTGTGAGAGATGGGGTTCCATAGTCTTAGTCCCACTCTGTACCAGGAAAAAAGCATATACTAGAAGAGGACAACGTGTGGTGTAGGCACCAATTGTTTTGTAGTTTGTAACATAAATGAATTTACCAAAGGCTCACAATAGCCCCCACTTGAATGATCAATGATCAAACCTTGCTGGATTTCGTACCAACCAACACCTTAATCTGTTGATGTTTCATGATGCCATATTGTCATGCCTTTAACAAATAAAAACAATAAAACCAACATATATACCTAAATCATCTCTAATCCAGTACCTAATCGGACCCATTTTAATTTTATTCTGTGCTGTTTTTTTATGTAATAATATATAAAGCAACTTATGTTTTTTTTTTAGAGATAAAGAAAAAAAAGACTTATGTTGTTCTGTTAATTATTGCCGTAAGACTTTAAAGAACAGGAATCAAAATAAAAATCAGGTCCACCAACCTTAATAATTTTATATATCCTATAAGCATACCCTCATCATTTTTTATTCAATTATAAAATTATTATAAACTGTATGGCAATATTTACCTCAAAAAACATACGTATCAAAGGAAGATCTTATGATCCTCCAGATGGATAGAAAGAATATGGCTCAATAAGTAGTAGACTGCTAAAATAAAATGATATGTGATGTGAGGATCCATTTAGCCTAATAACGGAAGGTTAACAAAAAAAAAAGTGCTATATCCCCTGAAAATAAGTGTTATATTTCGTCACACTTTAAAAAATATATATATTCATTCGTTTAAATTGATATAGTACATCGATATAATGTAAATTCGCTAAAAACAAAAGGGAATGATGAGTCTGAGAACAAACTCACATCATCCATGTTAATAACATAAAATATACAAATATGATTATATTCAAATCTTCGGAATAGTCATGACTCCAGATCTGCAACGTTAACGCCACCAAAGTCATTGAATGAATCTGCATTGGATCGAAGTTGATCTGACAAACTGAATGAAACAAACATCTGAACAAAATGGGAAAGACAAACAACACCGCCCAAAGACGGTAAACAAACCAACGTCACACTAAGACGACAAAATCACAAAAGAAAAAACTAAATAGATGTGAAAATCATTTATTTAAAAAAAGAGAGAGAATGAGATAAACGATTTGGAGTCAAAAATTGACCCTAAACCACTCATATTCGATAGATGAAGGAGAAAAAACTAGGTTGTAGACGGCTCAAAAGAGAGACCTGCGATTTTTTTAATACAAGTTGTTTAAGTGTATAATTAAAATAATAAAAATGACTGTCTAAAATCATATAATCCTTTTATATATAATATGGATTGTTATTTTACGTGATTGTACATATAATATCAACTATTAATTGATGAATAAATGGGCCGGTCTCATAAATCTAGAGGCCTAGAGCGAAATTTGAAATGAAGCATTTTAAAAACTAACAACAAGATACCTTTTTATACCTAATTAATATAAAACAACATAAAAATAAATATTGAATATGTTCGCAAGATTGATTACTTTTTAGTAAATTAATAAGTACCAAAATTAATGAGTAAAATTTATAGTATCTGATCGATCTAAAATTATTATTAAATTAACTGGTTAAATTAAAATAATAAATTTGAGGTCTAAAATAATGGGAGGCTCAAGGTGGCTGCCACACTTTCCTCCTCTTGGGTCGGCCTTGACGAATGTGGTGCAATCTGAGTGATATGAACTCCGTCTTATAAGCTCAAAAGATGATTTTTCTTAAGATGATTTGTTAATACTATTAGTTTATTCATATTCTTAGACAAACTTGTAATAGTTTCTCATTTTCCCATTTCGACTAAAAATTATTAATTTATATTTTCTTGGTCAAACTAATAGTTAGTTTTTTTTTAGGGAAAAAAAATAACTATTAGTTTGACTAGTTAGTTTTTTAAACTTATCCTGACCCACTAAATATGAAAAATATCTAGATGTATTTACAAAACTTGAGTCATCAAAGGAGCTTAAATTTTGAATCGTCTGATCAAGATTGATGACATCAATTTTCTAGATTACGTGAATGTACAAAACCCAAGTCATCAAAGAAGCTAAAAATTTGAATCGTATGATCAAGATTTGATGACGTCGATTTCTAGATTAGGTGAATGTAGACAATCCCTAACTTCATCAAACGTGATACACAAAAAAACAGAGGGCAGACATGTAAAAACACAAGAAAACCTTCCCAATCCCAAAACCCCTCACAAGATGCCAACAAAAGAGCAACTGGTTTTCCAAATATCAACATTCTTAGCTGTGTTCTAAACAGTGGGCCATGCACGTGTTTTGCCCTTCACTTCACATCATCATCATCACTCACTCTCTTTATAACCAAACCTTCTCATCCCATTTTCTCATCACCATTCACTTTCTCTCTTCACTTTTCTTTGAGACATTCATCAAACACTTTAACCAAAATGGCCAAACTTGGAAAATTAACAAAGCTTAAGTCAGCTATCAAAAGATGGCCTTCATTAACCAAACTCAGCCGCAACAATAGCTCTATCTCTTCCTCCTCCAAGCAACAAGAACAAGAACAAGAACTTCATGCTGTCTATGTCGGAAAGTCGCGGCGACAATACCTCGTGAACTCCGATGTCATTCAACACCCTGTGTTTCAGGAGCTGGTGGATAGATCTTCTTGTGATGATGGTGTTGTAGTTGTTACTTGTGAGGTTGTTTTGTTTGAACATTTGTTGTGGATGCTTGAGAGTGTTGAAGGTGAGACACAATTGGGGTCCATGGCTGAGCTGGTTGAGTTCTACAATTGTGGTGCATGTTAGATCATCAAATTGATGATGTTTTGCTGACAAAGCTAGATAGCTATAGTAACTGACTTCAATTGTTTTTTGCTTTCTCATGGGTGGATTGGTCAATTGAGAATTTGAGATTGATTAAATGTATTTAATTGTAGCACCAGATTGTCATATATATTATTATCAATATTAATGTGAACATTATATTGTTTGAGTAATTTTGTGCTATGACTGAATTATGTATATGCTGTTTATTATTCTTTAATTATTATTAAAGGAGGGTTTAATAATGATGTAGCGTATATTTATATATAAAATAAACTTGACTTTGCATATATATATATATATATATATAATGTTATAGGCTTAACTGGATGGGTTGGTCTCCTAAGATTCATTTTGGTCCAAACAAGTAACAATTCTTAAGTTTTAGTCTCTCAACTGTAAATTGGTCTACTCCGTTAGTTTTTTATGTTTAATTATTTTGATATGATTTTAACTATTTGATTGATGGTACATTGTATTTGACAATTAATAATTAGCACCAAATTTTTTCACTTTTCATCATCTTCCTTCTTCTTTCTCATGATCTTCATCATCTTAAAATCACATTCACTATATCATTCATAACCAAAATACCATCAAAACATAAAAATAAAAAAAAATCCATAAACTTGAGCACCAAAAAAGATCAAATACCAGAAACTTCAAATCATTAATCCTTTTCTTTAATCTTCAAAAGGCTCAACTTTTTCCTCTCTCCAATCATCCAAACACAAATTTACAAACACTCCAATAAAAAATGTAAAAAAAAATTTGATTAATCCTAAGTGCTTAATTAGTGAGACAACAAATCTTAGAAAATGGTGGAAAGGGGAAATAAAGGAACGGTGGATTCAACAAATGCTAGGCAATGTTCAACCGTACTTTCGATTTGATCTCACGTGTATTGCATGTTAGCCTTGTTATGAATGAAATGGATTAAGTTTGATTTTGAAAAGAAATAAAAAAGTATTCACAAGTGAGTTATACTCTTTCCTATCCTTTTTACATATTTGTTTTAGAAAAATATTGTGCATATATTTATGTGTCGTTTTCAAAATTCAATATAATATCATCTAGCTTTTATCAATAATGTCCTTATGTTTCAAAAATAAGAATTAATGTCCTTGACTTTTATTATAGAGAGAAACGAAGAAATATATAAATGTATTCACAAAAGAGTTATACTCACTCTTTCCAATTCTTTTTACATATTTTTGAAACTACGTAAAATAATTTTTATTTTTTAAGACAAAAATTAAAATGCGATATATTTTTAGACACGAAAAATATTTTAACCCAAGATTGTTGAGAAAATTAATGTTTTTAAACAAGTGTTGGTTGCTTGTGGATAAAGATAAGTTCGTTTGCCAAACAAGTTGATTTAGCTTATTAATGACGAGGATACATCCTACAATCAACAAAAATAGAGAAGACCATATATCAGAAAATATCCATTAGCAAGTTGTATCCATTGCATAATCGATTATCGATTAAGTTGCACTTGAGCGATTAGATTCTAGGTGTAATCGAGTAGCTAAAAACAAATTAAACTAAATAAAATAGAGCATTTTGTCAACAAAAAAAAAATAGAGCATATTATATAGGAGAAACTTTTATCAATATCATATATTAACACATTCTAGAAGAATGGTCATCAAATCAAATGGAAGCATTTATTACAATCGTATCAAATATCTAACTAATCCAAAACGGATTTGTTGGAAAGGAAGATTTTTATTTGAAGTATTAGATGCATCATGTGTGCATGACTTGTCTTTCACATATAAAAACTCAGGCAGTGGCAGGCATGAGATCTTTTATGAGTCCGGAGTTACAGTAAACATTGGCAAGAAATCTTCTATGAGTCCAGGGTTAGAGGAAATATTGAAGAATACATCGTGTGCTTCAAAGTTAGAGGAAAAACACCATCCATGTTCGATATCAGGATTAGGATAACGAGCACAAAAGCTCCCACTTCCCTTCTTCGTGCAATCAGTATGAGACTGGCATAAGTTAGGATGTTCCTCGACCATCTTCATAACATCCGGAGATGATGGACATCTACAATAACCTCCAAATATTTCATTAGGGATGCAACGACAATCGCTAGAATGACATGGTGGCATCTCAAATGGCGAACAAGCACCCGAACAATCTGCTGCTCCTACCTTCTTCATCGGAACCAATGCTGTAAATGACACATAGACAATTAGAGCCACAAAAAACACATACAATTACTTGAAACAATAACATAGTGATAAACTTTAGAGAATTAGAGAAGGATTTCATATGTAAGTAGTATTAGCGACAGAAATCAGTGACATAAAAAACGAAACCCTCTCGAATTTCCTCATCGCAAAATTTAGTGATGTAATTAGAGAGGAATTTTATGTTTTTCCTCTCTGAATTTCCCTAGCTAAATTTTGTACTTTTAGTAGTGGATATGACCGTGTGTACTGGACTACTGGTGAGAAATATGGTTAAAATACATACATAATGCAGCAAGCAAGAAAACAACCAAGTGAGCAAGTCTAATATAAGCCATTTCTTATCGAAAGTACAATTTGTTGTTAGTTTTGTGTTGCATTAGTTCATTCTTGCATGCAATAATTTATAGATGCCTCCTGATACTGGACATAGCAATGCTCCCTTAATGTTTAATACTCTGAATTGAAGATATGCATGTTCCACCAATCACCATACTATATACATGTTTCACCGATCAACATATTATATACATGTTCTACCAAACAAATGTGTGTTGAGCAATTTATGGATCATTCTTTTCTAGACCTTTTAGTAACATTCAATGGTTACAACTTTTTAAAATGTTCCAAGATTATTATGTTTGATGGTTCAGTTTAGTGGTGGAAACACGGCCCAACCCGCCTTGTTTTGGTCCCCGTTGTGATTAACTCGTTAAAAGTGGGGTAGGGCAGGCCAACTTAAATAAATGAGTTGGAATATCATCTTACTTCACTCTAATTCGACGGGTTGGTCCGACCAAAAAAATATTTTTATCATTCACGTGTCGTGAAAAGAAGAATAACACCAACAGCCAACCATCATGAATTTTATAAAGAAATGACATCGACAACAGAAATATACATTTGCACTCGCCGTCAAATAACAAAACCAAATATTATTATTATTTTAAAATCGGAAAAGGGGAATTTAATTTTAGTAATCCAAGTGGAATTAATGGTCATTTTACAACTGGTCCAGAGAATATTTTAACTTAATACATCAAGATTATAAGGTTAAAACTTTTACCACTAAATTAGAAATGTGAACTAAATATGATATGATTTTGTTAATGCCCCAATCAATACTTACATATAATATTTTGAAAATAAATTAGTTCTTCAACAATAACCTCAAAATAGAATAAGTTTAATTAAATCAACGTAATCTCAAAATGGTATAAATGTTTTTTAACAAACAAAACAAATTCAATTCTCTAGCAAAATAAATTTAGAAAAAATATTGATTTTAAACAAACTTGAGAGCCAAGTCGCCTCACCCCATCACCACTTTTTTCTCGGCACTCGTTAGATAAATGCAAATGAGTGTTTCTGAGACACTCTTCAAGGATCTTATGGTAAGTTCTTAAGAAAAATTGTATATTTAATGCATTTGAAATTAAAGTATTTAACTTTTTTAAGGAATAACTTTTTAATGAAAAATAACATCTATATTGATTTATTAGTGCGTGTTCATAAACCTTAAAACAAAAATTTAACAGGAACGAGAAGTATTTGAAAGAAAAAATTAATTTGTTATGCCCAAGATTATTTTGAGAATTAATGTGGTATTTTTTTGAAGGGAGAATGAATATGGTATTACCGTGATGATCTTATGACTAAGTAATGTGGAGTAGCCTAGTGACTGGGGCTCATACATATTAAATGCGGAGAAGTGGGGTGTCCGGGGTTCGAACCCCGGCCCTACATATATTATGCAATGTTTCTACCATCCGAGTTAAGCTCACAAGGACAAACAAGTTGCTTCTCTATGACATATTAAATGAGAAATGACATCTTTATACTGGGTATTCATCGTGGCGGATACAGACAAACTACAAGTGGTGAAAAAAAAGCATAAAATATTTTATTTCTTTTATTGTTGTTTTAAACAAGGCCAAGACCCAATTCTCGTGAATCATTTTAGATCTCTTACCCTTCTAAAGCATAAACTGAATTGAGTGTTAGAGTGTTTTTTTCTACTACATCCCCCGTCAAACAACTCAACTTTTATTGATTCCGACAAAAACCTTCATTGACAAAGCAATTCCTTCCATCGATTTATCCTCACTATGAGATATCATATCTTATCCAACAAATCTATGTTCACAATTAGAACAATTCTATTTGAATTATCTCTCTTACTTTTTATGAAACAAAAATGCTATTGCAACAAAAATTATAGACACAAATACGACACTTGGATACTTTCATCGTATTTATACACAATGAACGATACTTTTTTGTCAATTTTTTTAAAATGTTTTTTTAAATATTATTATTATAGAGGATAATTTTTATAATACAAAAGTTGTGTCATTAACTAATTTCACTACTCCATAACCGTAAAAATGTACAATGTTAACTACGTTTGTGTCATTTATGTACTATCATTTTTTGAAATTAAGCAAACTAATTGGTTAAAGCTTTGCATTTTTGTGATGAACGAAATAGTCAAAGTGGTTAAATTATTAATAGTATTATACTATTTTTTTTTTATATTATAAATGGGTTGTTTCCTCAAATATGTTTTTACAACAATAAATGTACATATAGTATGATATGTTTGGAGACAAACAAACAAGGTTGCTGATAATATTGTTAGAGCATCTTTATTTTACCTAGTCTCCACATTTTTCATGATGTACCAACTACTTTGTATCAAATGATTTCAAATGAGATGATTAATTTTGCTTTTGTTAAAAAAATGTAGTAATTCCCTTAAAAATATTTTTTGACATTTTTTTATTAATATAGTCGTAATTTCAATTTTAAAAATTTATCGTTTTCTTACTCGTACCAAATACCACATCCGATATTATGCATCATTTGTAACTACAAAGACCCATCGAACATTTATTATAATCTTGTTGGATATATATCTAAAAAATACAACAGATTTTTTGGAAATGAAGATTATAAATTTATTCAAGTTATTATTAATTTATTCAAGCTATGAGATGTATCATGTCTTCCATGTATGCTTTTTTTTCTCACATATTAATAAAATAAGCTCCTGCAGGTACCAGGCCTCATCTTTAAGTCTCTAATAAATTGAGGGTTAGAGGAAATCTTGAAGAATACTTCTTGTGCTCTACTGCTTGAGGAAAAACACCATCCATATTCGATATCAGGATTAGGATAACGAGCACAAAAGCTACCACTTCCTTTCTTTGTGCAGTCAGCATGAGATTGGCATAAGTTAGAATTTTCCTCAACCATCTTTGTAATAGTTGGAGACGACGGATCTACACAGTTTCCTCCAATTAGTACAACAGGAATGCAACGGCAGCTGCTTGAAGGACATGGTGGCATCTCAAACGGCGAACAAATACCCGAACAATCTTCAGCTCCCTTCATCATCGGAAATATTGCTGTAAATGACAAAGAGAATTAGAGATGGAACAAAACACATACTATTACTAGAAACAGTAAAATTAGTGATAAATTATAGGGAAAGAGGGATCAAAAAAGGATTTCATAAGTCATCCTAATTTCATTTTCATTAATTTTTGGGAGAGTTAAAGAAGGATTTCATATGTAAGTAATAATTGAGAGGTGATTGTGATTAATTTCTCATGAGTTCTGAAATATAGATAGATATGAACCGTATGTGTTAGTGAGAAATAAAGTTAAAATACATACGAAATGTGGCAAACAAGAAGACAACCAAATGAGCTAGCCTAAGATAAGCCATATGTTTATCGAAAGAAAAACCAACTAATACTTTTTGTGCTAATTGCTTAGCTTTGTGTTGCATCAGTTCAATCTTGCATGAAATAATTTATAGAGATCTCTTCAAGATATGCATATTTGATATTTCGAACAATCACCATACTATATACATGTTTTATCAATCAACATAGTACATACGTATTAGTAGATCAGTTTTAAAAAATTCATTAATGGTGCATGAATCAACTACTTATTTATAAGCCATGTAATGTAAGCCACGTTGGAAAAATATGTTCACTTCAGCACTAAACTCTTGATGAGGGACTAAATTATTATTTTTCAAATTATAAGGGTATATTTTTGAATAGGGATGTCAATGGATATCCATGGATGCGGATAGATTGATATTCGTATCCGCTCCGTTGGTTAAATATGAAATCCGTATCCAATCCATATTCGCGCGGATATCCGTTTAGCGAGTGATCCACGGATTTTGAGGTATCCGCGGGTTTATACATATATCCATGGATAAGATTTAAAAAATCAATAAAAAAGTTTGTTAATTTTTTTAAGATGAAATTTAAAAACAAAAGTTCATCACATGCATTATCTTTTCTTTTTAGCAAAACATAATATTTATATATTACAATAACAATAAAGATCATTGACTCAACAAAAACATAAATAAAGTTCCTTACATTTAATAAAAATAAAGTTCTTTGATTTAAAAAAGTATAAACAAAGCATCATATTCAACAAAAATAAAGCTTCTTGCTTCAACAATTTCGACCAATTTCACTTCTTTTTAAAGGAGCGTAATACAGATTTGAACACTCGAGTAATAACTAATAACACTCACAACACTGAGGTTTTTTGCTTAGGGAGTTGAATGGTATTAAAGTTATGGGTCTTGTTAACGAGTACCCCAGGGCACTCTTTAAGGATTCCAAAAGAAGAAATTATTTTATAAAAAAGCCAAATATTTCGATTTCCGATGTATTGATTACACATATTTTCATGATAAGTTACCCTTTAAAAGCCTTAACTAGTGTCCTCGGAGCACTAGTTAACATTTCCCTAAAGTTATTTGTGTAATTTATTCTATTTAATAGCAGGTATGGATATTCGCGGGTACAGATACCATTAAATCCGCATTTGTATCCATTAATTAGCGGATAGTTAAAATATCCGTTTATTTTATCCATGGATATCCATTAAGATATCCGCTCCATGTCCATGGCGGATTTTATCTGCAGATATTCGCAGGGAGGGATTTTTTTTCCATCCCTAAATTTGAGAAACATTTGTTTAGACATATTAAAATCAAAGTGACTTTATTGTCAAAAAAAGTCTAAGTGACTCCTAAAAGCTAATTTTAGTAATATAATTTTTTTAGATTTTAGTAATATTTGTTATATAAGATTAATCTAACATTTATTAAAATGTTCTAAAGCTCTTACTTGAAGGATAAGAAAGTCATCTTCTCTTTCTTGAACGATCGTATCTGGAAAAAATATCGCTCTTGGAGTGCTCGTTCTCTCTCCCGAGCTGGAAAGGAAGTTTTGATCAAATTTGAAGCTCAAGTAATTCCATCGTACTGCATGGGTGCATTCGTTCTCCCTACCTCTCTTTGTGAGGAAATCGAACGAATCATGAATTCTTTCTACATGGGGTTCTAATAAGAATGGTCACCGTGAAATTAACTAGATGTGGTGGGATAAACTAACTCTTCCCAAAAATCATGGAGGCCTAGGCTTTCGTAATATGGAAGCTTTCAACTTATCTATGTTAGGTAAGCAAAGTTGGAAACTCTTGTCTGACTCTTCTTCACTTCTTACTCGTGTTCTCAAAGCCAAATACTACTCTTGAAGGGATTTCTTGGAGGCCCCTCTTGGTCATAATCCAAGCTATACTTGGAGAAGTCTTTGGAGTACCCAACACTTTCTTACACTGGGTCATAGACGGAAGATTGGTGATGGTATCAAAATTAATGTGTGGAACATGCCTTGGGTGCGCAACCTCCTATCCTTCAAACCGTCAACTACCCTTCTGCCCTCTTATGAGGACCTAACAGTTAGTCATTTGATGAATCTGGGATTCCTATCATGGGACCATACTATTGTGCAATCGATTTTCACTCACACGGATGCTAACTCCATCCTTGCCACACCTTTATACTCTCGGCCTGCAGATGACTCCCGTGTATGGAGGGCGACAACTAATGGTTCCTATACGGTTAAATCTGCATATAGAATTTACATTGATCTCATCCATGCTTCTGAGCCTCCGAATAGTTCTCATTGGAAGCTCCTTTGGAATCTCAAAGTGCCACCTCGAGTCTGTGCTTTTATATGGCGAACAACACATCAATGCTTGCCAATAAGGGTCAACCTTTTCACTTGTGGCATTCCGTGCATAGAATCATGTGTCTCTTATGATCTCTTGGCAGAATCTCATATGCACATCTTCTTGGTTTGCTCCAAAGCCATTGAATGTTGGGACCGACTAGGAATTGGATACATTATTTGTGAGTTGCTCACTAGGGCAAGTAATTTCTCGGCTATGATGTTTTAGTTATTCACCAGGTTGAAGGAACAAGACAGGCTCTTAGCTGCCATGACTCTCTATAGCCTGTGGAAGAGTCGTAATGCGAAGTTTTGGGAAGCTACAAACACTACAACACCCTTCATTGTTACATGAGCTCATGATGTGCTACACGAATGGAGCTGCATGCAAAGAGCTAGGCATTTGTTGCCCGCTCCAAGACAAACACCTAATTTGGACTAAACCGTCGTTAGGAAACATCAAATGCAATGTCAATGCTGCCATCTTCAATAATAACACAATGATGCCTTATGGATTGTGATTTAGAGACTCATCAGGAGCACTATTAATGGGTAAATCTGAATACTTGCACTTATTTGTATTTGTCCTGAAAGTTGAATCTCTTGGTCTTCTCCACTCTCTAAAAATGGAAATATCCAACCACATGCACTACGTAACATTTGAAACGGATAGCAGACTCTGGTGGATGCTCTTAAAGTTCACATTGTCCCTCTCAATGAATTCGGTGATCGAGTAACTGGAATTAAGATCTTATTAAGTGGTAATCCTGACTATGTAGTGTCGTTTATTAGGAGGCAAGCAAATAGGGTAATTCATAGTATTGATAGAGTCGCCTTATCCCACCCTAACCCCCATATTTTTTATGAGGTACCTCATACTTTATATTCCTTGATTATTAATGATATGCAATAAATTTGATTTGGTTAAAAAAAATATGTTCTAAAGCTAATAGCATTTGACCCTGAATTAGTCTTTTATTTTGTATTTCAAATTTTTAATAATGTTAATTAAACTCTTCATGAAACCGATATTATAGGTAAGTGAATTTTGTTTTAAGAAGAAAAAAGAAACAAACTTTGTTTTAAGAAGAAAAAAGAAACAAATTTATATTTGCACATGAAAAGAAAAACAAAATTTGTTTTAAGAAGAAAAAAGAAACAAACTTTAATTTTTCAAATGTACAATATTTATCGGTTTTATTGAAAGAGTAGTGATATTTGTACATTCAATTGATGACAACTTTGGTGACAACCTTGCTTTTCTCTTTTTTTATTGGTCAAAAATAATGGAGAGAGAAAAAGGAAGAGAGAGGCTAAGAATATCATGTGAGTATGAGAGAGAAAATTGTCTAAAAGTTATTATAAAATAGTTGTACAAATATCATTTCTCTTATTGAAAATGAGTAAGACAATAAAAATGCTTAATTAACAAATTGTACTTTTAATCTGTCAAAACGACAATCAAATAGATGGAGTAATAACTAGGAGCACCTTCACGTGTCTAGATTTTCTAGCTACATGAACTAGATTATCTCTAGATGTTTGTAATCATATTATATACGAGAAAATTATATCATTTTAAAGTCAATCTAGAAGCATGATATCACGTTCACATTGCATGCAAATTGCAAAGTAACTACCTCTAAAGCTTAAGTATTCCTAAAATTGTGAAATATTTATACCAGGTAATTCAATGTGGAGGATACAGAAAAACTACAAGTAGGGGGAAAAAAGCATAAAATATTTTTTTTTTTTTATTGTTGTGCTAGACTGGGCAAGACCCGATTCTTGTGAATCATCTCTCACCCTTCTCAAACATAAATTGAATTGAACGTTTGAAGGGTTTTTTTCTTGTACATCTTCCGTCGGACAACACAACTTCAATTGATTTCGACAAAAACCTCCATTGACAAAGAAGTTCTTTCATCGATCTATCTTCACTGTGGGATATCTTATTATCCAACAAATCTATGTTCACAATTAGAACAATTCTATTTCAATTATCTCTCTTACTTTTTATGAAACAAAAATGCTATTGCAACAAAAATTATAGACACAAATACGACACTTGGATGCTATTCAACGTATTTGTACGGTGAACAATACTATTTTTCTCAATTTTTTTAAAATGTGTTTTTTAAATAATATTATTAGAGGATAATTTTTATAATACAAAAGTTGTGTCATTAACACGGCTCCATTAACCGTAAAAATGTACAATGTTAACTACGTTTGTATCATTTATGTACTTTCATTTTTTGAAACTATGCAAAATAATTGGTTAAAGCTTTGCATTTTTGTGATGAACAAAATAGTCAAAGTGGTTGAATTACTAATAGTATTATACTACTTTTTTTTTTATTATAAATGAGTTTTTTCCTCAAATATGTTTTTACAACAACAAATGTAAACAAACAAGATTGCTAATAATATTGTTAGAGCATCTTAATTTTATCTAGTCTTCACATTTTTTATGATGTACCAACTACTTTGTATCCTCCACATTTTTTATGATGTACCAACTACTTTGTATCAATTGATTTCAAATGAGATGATTAATTTTGCTTTTGTTAAAAAAAATGTAATAATTCACTCAAAAATATTTTTTTATATTTTTTATTAATATAGTCGTAACTTCAATTTTTAAAATTTGATGTATTTCTTACTCGTACCGGATACCATGTCTATTCTTATGAATCATTTGTAACTACAAAGGACCATGGAACATTTATTATAATCTTGTTGGATATCTAAGAAATAAAACAATTCTTTGGAAATCAAGATTATTAATTTATTCAAGATATGAGATACATCGTGTCATCCATGGATTCCACTTGTGTACTATAATGGTATATACCATTGCCCAATTAGAATGTGCCACGTTGCACATCCTTTAAAAAAATATATCAAATAAAGCATTTATAAAGTAACATTGATAGGTGGCACACTTTAATTGGTCAATGGAATATACCATTGGTACCTCAATGGTACACAAGTGGAATCCATCATCCATGCATGCTCTTTTTTTACATATTAATAAAATAAGCTCTGGCAGGTACCAGGCTTCATATTTAGGCCTTTTGCAAATCGAGGGTTAGAGGAAATCTTGAAGAATAGTTCTTGTGCTTTACTGTTTGAGGAAAAACACCATCCATATTCGATATCAGGATTAGGATAACGAGCACAAAAGCTACCACTTCCTTTTTTCTCGCAATCAGCATGAGATTGACATAAGTTAGCATGTTTCTCAACCATCTTTGTAACAGTCGGAGATGATGGATCTACGCAGTTTCCTCCAACTAGTACAACAGGAATGCAACGACAGTTGCTTGAGGGACATGGTGGCATCTCAAACGGCGAACAAATACCCGAACAATCTTCTGCTCCCTTCGTCATCGGAAATATTGCTGTAAATGACAAAGACAATTAGAGATGGAACAAAATACATACTATTACTAGAAACAATCAAATTAGTGATAAATTTTAGAGAAAGAGGGATTAAAAAAGGATTTCATGTCATATTAATTTTATATTAAATTTTGTGAGAGAATTAAAGAAGGATTTCATATGTAATTAATAATTGAGAGTTTTTTGATGGGAAAAAAAACTCTAAATTATTAATTACATAACAAATCCTTCTTTAATTCTCTCAAAAAATTTAATATAAAATTAATTACATATGATTGTGATTAATTTTTCATGAGTTCTGAAATATAGATAGATATGAACCGTATGTATTAGTGAGAAATAAGGTTAAAATACATGCAAAATGTGGCAAACAAGAAGACAACCAAATGAGCTAGCCTAAGATAAGCCATTTTTTTTTTCGAAAGAAAAACCAACTAATACTTTTTGTGATAAGCTTAGCTTTGTGTTGCATCAGTTCATTCTTGCATGAAATAATTTATAGAGACCTCTTTAAGATATGCATATTTGATATTTCGAACAATCAACATACTATATACATGTTTTATCAATCACCATAGTATATACATGTTTCACCAGACAAGTGTGTATTAGTGGATCATGTTTAAAAAATTGATTAATGGTGCATGACTCAACAACTTATTAGCCATGTAATGTAAGCCACGTTGGAAAAATATGTTCACCTCAGCACTAAACTCTTGATGAGGGACTAAATTATTATTATTTTCAAATTATAAGGGCATATTTTGAGATACATTTGTTTAGACGTATTAAAATCAAAGTGACTCTAGAAGGTTTTGGGGCCCGTTTGGATTAGCTTATATAAGGGCAAATAAATAAGTTTTTATGTACTATTTATAAGTTTTTAAGGTAGTTTATGAAAAACCCGTTTATGAAGATACAATTTTCGTTACTGAGAGTTTATAAATTAAAATAAAAGTTTCTTTATTTATTTACATAAGCTATTTTTCATAAGCTCAAACCAAACGGGACTTTGGTAATAGAAATTTTTTTTTAGATTTTAGTAATACATGTTATAAGATTTTATAAGATTAATCTAACATTTGTTAAAATGTTCTAAAGCTAATATATAGCTTTTGACCCTGATTTAGAGAAATATCTGAATGTTGGTAAATCCTATATGATAGAGAATATGAAGAATGATACGGAGCTTTCAAGAAGTAGAGAATATTGTAGAACTTCTTAGAAAGATTACTAAATAAACATATATTTCATCCCGTTTTTTTTTTGTCATTTTAAAATAGTAACATCAAATTAAAATAAATTGATTTTTGGAGCTTTTTTTTCTCTTCCTATTATACCTTCAATTTAATCCATCATAAATATTTTTTCCTATTTTTTCACACACTTTCTTTCTTCAATAAATTTAATGTGTTATTTTCTCTCATAACAAAAAATTGTTATAGATACTCTCCCTCTCTCAACTAAATTATTTTTTATTTTGCACACACTCTATCTCTCTTCCCCGTAACAAATTTAATGAGTCTTCTACTCTTCTTCTTTATTAACAATCATATGGTCTTTTATTTTTTTTCCATAAGAAATTTTGCATTTGATATTTTTAATAATGTTAATGATCTTATTTATAACATTTAAACTCTTCATGAAACCAATATTATAGGTACAAAATTTTGTTTCATTGAAGTTTTTATTTGCACATGACCAAAAAAAACAATTTGTTTTAAGAAAAAAAAACTTGAATTTTTCAAATGTACAAAATTTATTAGTTTTATTGAAAATGAGTAAGAGTGAATAAAGATATAATTGACAAAATGTACCCTTGATCTATCAAAACGACAGTTAAATAGAAAAACAAAATATGCACTCAAACGACACTTAAAAAGAAATAGATAGATTAATAACTAGAAGTGCCACCACACACCACTATGGTCTTCGTCGAGAGTTCGTTAGACCACCATTGTCAAAATACAACTTAGAAGATAAAATGAAATGAATTTGCATGAAATTGAGATTGAAGAATATGAGAGGGCAAATTCAACAACTACAAGAGCCAAACAATGCCCAACATGCCCTTTTGGAAGTACAACGAAGGAAATTCGATGATGGCAATTCAATTAGTGGTTCTTCATCAACTAGAAGCAAGTGTTCACATGGACACAAATTTAAAATGACTTATATCAAGGTAGACATTCGAGATTTCAAAGGAAAATACAACCAGATGAGTTTATGGATTGACATCAAACTGTTGAATGCATATTTGAGTACAAGGACATATCGGGGGAGAAAAAGGTAAAGATTAATATTGCAGTCAATCTAAACAAACATGGTTCAATTTAGTGGGAAAACCCTAAGGGGAAACTTAAGTTTGAAGGGAAAATAAAGATCACGATGTGGGACAAGAAGCGTTAGAAACTAACTCGTAAGTTCCTACCTCTTCAAAAAAAAAATCAAATGACTTTATCAAGAGAAAAATATACTAAAGAATTTGAGACATTGATGTTGAACTGCAATATTCAAGAAATAGAAAAGCTAAAAGTTGCTCGATATCTTGGAGGATTGAATAGTGAAATTTTTCACCTAGTACAACTCCGAGAATATTGGTTCTTGAATGATTTTATTCATTTGAAAGTTAGGGTTGAAAAACAATTTTCTGAAAATATTCATACCAGCTCCTTTTCCTCCAACACATTTTTTATCAATTCTCATAAAACACTAACCCACATACATGTTTCCTAATTCAAATCCCAACATAACACGATCAAAGAGAAATACCAAGACACATAAATGTTTCATGTGTCAATGGTATGGATACATAGCATTATGTTGTCTAAATCGTAAAACCATTTTCATCATTAAGGGAAATATACACAATGATTTTGAAGAAGAAAACAAATACGTTCATGAAGCGTTTGAAGAAAGGAGATGGGAGAACCATATAGGATGGAGAATATGTTCCTAATGGCGTTCATGAAATGTTTTAAAAGATGAGAAGGACGAGACATTATAGAACGAATAATATATTCCTAGCTAGCGACTTCAGTGAATCACTTGTAGTTAAAAGAAGCTTACACACAACAACAAATAAAGAAGAACCATGTCTAAAACACAATATATTCCACACTTTCAAAAACTTTCAAGGAAGGTTTGTGATATCATCAAAGATCATGGTAGCTATGAAAATGTCGTGCAAACTAAATTTTAGAAAAATTAAAGTTTCCGACAAGGAGAAGCCACATCCATACAAGCTACAATGGCTAAACAAGGATAATGAGGTGAAAGCATCTCAATGTTTCCTTGTCTCATTTTCCATTGGCACAAGGTACAAAGATAAGGCATGCATGGTGTGATGTTATTCCTATGGATGCTTGCCACCTTCTTCTTTGAAGGCCTTGGTAATATTATCGTCATGTCTTATATGACGGTCATACCAACGCATGCACTTTTGTGAAAGATGAGATTAAAATCAAGTTATATGTACTTTTGGTCACAAAGAAATCGTTCAAGGATACAACAAATTCATATGTGGATCTTCCGGTTCCCAAGCCACCTGAGAAAGATGTTAGTATTTATTTTCTTTTGGATTACTTTGGACTCAACAACTGCCGGATTCAAAAATGGTAGTCGTATACATATTTTAAAAACATATTCTCTCCGTTTCAAAATAAGTGTCGTTTTAGCCAATTGCACACAGATTAAAGAATAGAATGAAATAATCATTAGACATAACACTTTTACTAAACTGCTCTTACTTTATAAGAAAAAGACAAACTTAAAGTTGCATTGAAAATTGTATGAGAGAAAAGTTTAAGTATTTATTTAAGGTAAAGTTGGAAGAAAAAAATTAAAGTTATATTGGAAATGTAAAGTGACATTCATTTTGAAACAAATTTGTTTGACTAATGTGACACTCATTTTGAAACGGAGGAAGTATTAATTTCATCCTATCATCCTATGTCATAAGATCATAGATGTTGTCACAGGGACGAAGAAGAAAAATAAAACTTGAGGACGAGTATCTTTCAATCTAGTGAGAATAACCGATAATGATATGAAATTTATTGAAAATAGAAAATATTGTAGAATTTTCTAAAAATACACAAAATAAAGAAAGAAATAATAGTTAAGAGTCCTTAATATCTTTAAAATTTTCTAACTACATGAACTAGTTTTGTAATCAAGTTGCAACATTAAATACTTCTAGATCTTTCTTTGGAAAGTCTTACAAGAGATACAAATAGAGCTCATTAAGTGTTTTTGCCATTGCATTGAAGCGATAGCAAGTTTGTTCCAATTCTTTAGGAAAAAGATAGATGGACCACTCTTTTGGTACACCTCTTTGTACCACCGATGACATTCAATTTATTTTTTAATTTTTCTTGAGTTGGCAATGATTTGGAGTATTTTATATTTGTTTTTGACATGTGGCAGGTGGTATAAGAGTGGTATGCCACCTATGGGTGTCATTGCATCACGACTCAATTCTTTATCCAACTTTCCTTCTGATCTTTCCTTCTGATATGTCTCTTACCTATCCTAAATATCGTGTAGGCTATGTTTGGATGACAAGAGAATGTAAGAGGAAAGATGGGATGAGGAAAGAACGGGAATGGAAAGTGAAGGGATTGTTTTAGTTGTTTGGTTTAATAGAAAGTGGATTAGAAAATTGGAGGAAAGAAAGATCTATATTTTGTAATTGACATAAATACCCTTATATATAGACACACCCCTTCTTTTTTTTTTGGTTACATATACACACCCCTATAGAAACATATATATAAATATGTGTCGTGGAAAAAGAAAGTGTGTCAGGGTTCAATTGTACACCGTTAGGATTAGGATAGGAAAAAAATGGAACGACAAATTGAAATATAAAAATAGAGAAACAACAAAGAATGATAACATCTTGTCAAAAAAAAAACAAAGAATGGTAACATAAATAAAAAAAACAATAAAAGTAGGTGGTGTTTTAGACTTTTCAAAGAAAAGTTGTTGTTTCCCCAAAACCATCCTGCTCATATTGTTGTGGAAAGTTTTTTTGTGTGGGTCCCATTGAATTCTTTCTTTCCTTTGCCTTTTTAGAGTGTTCCAAACAAAAGAAATACTTTCTTTCCCACATATTTCTCTCCTCCTCACTTTCTTTCCTTAAAAACAAACACACCCGTAGTGATGACTCCATGTTTATGTTTTTGACATTATTTGATGTTCATGTTAATTAATTTATATAATTATAATTATGGCACTTAATTATAGGTTTAATGTTTCCACTTTGGATTAATTTATAGGGAAATTCTAGCTAGTGCTCCGGGACAATGTTTAAGGGTCTTAAATAATGTTTTTGTGAAAATATGTGTAATCATTGCATTGAAAATTGAAATATTTAACTTTTTTTAACAATAATTTCTTGATTTGCAATGCTTAAAGAGTGTCCCGAGTGCAATTGTCAGCAAAACTCTTACTTCCTCCGATTCTATTTATAAGAAACATTTGACTTTTTTGATTCATTGTATAAATGATGTATTTGGTCTATATTCTAGACAAGATACATCAATTACTCAATGAATCTAAAAAGTCAAATTTCTCTTATAAATATGACCGGAGGGAGTTTAATATTATAAGTAGAGCTTAGTTTCTAGGGACATTTTATTATGCAAACGCTGGATTTCATACCTTATATTTTCCACTTATTAAACATGAAGGGGTTAATTTCTAAACACTAAGTCGTTTGGAAAAAAAATTATAATACACAATGGTCGTCGAGATATTGATCGACTCTCATTGTTCTTTTACTCCTTTCCTAAAATATTTACGGTCCTAACTAAATGAAACATAAAGGATGTCAATTTGTACTCATAAGTGAGAATCCTTATTTTTATAGAATTGACAAAAATATATCTTCTAAGTACAACTCAGTTGATATTCGTAAAGTTAATATGTAGAGGTCTAAGTTTGGTATAGTGCGAGAAGTATGGTATAGTGCGAGTAGAGCCAATATGCTACACAACCAAAAAAATAAAAAAGAATTTTCAAAACAGACAAGTTTAGAGTTGATCTTAACAATCGTTAATTAGGCTTAGGGGTATTCATGACGTAGTTTGGATCGGTTTTGATGTAAAAAATTATTTGATCCAAAACAAAAATCACATACGTTTCTGTTTGATTTGAATGATTGTTTAAGTAGAAACGTATCTAATCCAAGTATACGTGGTTTAATCCAAAGGAGTAAATATTAAAATAAAAAAAAGGACAAACATGTAAAAGCACAGGAAAAGCTTTTCAATCCCAAAAACCCCTAACAAAACACCAAAAATATAGCAAGTGGTTTTCCAATAAGAAATGATATTTGAACAACCATTTTTTACAACTTTTGTGACAACTTTCTCTCTCATACTTACATTATTTTTTTACTTTCTTTCTCTATTGCTTTAGTTTTTATACCACTACCTCATTTCCTTCGTAAAATTTTGATTGTCATAAAAGTTGTCACATACATTGATCTTCAAATAACACAGTTTTTTCCAATTCTCCACCAAAAATATATCATTCTTAGCTGTGTACTAATACTAAACAGTGGGCCATGCACGTGTTTCTCCCTTCACTCGACAACATCATCATCATTCACTACTACTCACACTCTCTTTATAATCAAACCTTAACCCTCCCATTTTCTCATCACCATTCATTTTCTCTCTTCATTTTCATTGAGACATTCATCAAACACTTTCACCAAAATGGCCAAACTTGGAAAACTAACAAAGCTTAAGTCAGCTATCAAAAGATGGCCTTCATTAACCAAACTCAGCCGCAATAATAGCTCTTTATCATCCTCAACCAAGCATCATGAACATGAACAAGTGCTTCATGCTGTCTATGTCGGAAAGTCGCGACGACAATACCTCGTGAACTCCAATGTTGTTCAACACCCTGTGTTTCAGGAGCTGGTGGATAGATCTTCTTGTGATGATGGTGTTGTGGTGGTTTCTTGTGAAGTTGTTTTGTTTGAACATTTGTTGTGGATGCTTGAGAGTGTTGAAGGTGAGACACAATTGGGGTCCATGGATGAGCTGGTTGAGTTCTACAATTGTGGTGCATGTTAGATCATCAAATTGATGATGCTTTGCTAATACAACTTGCTAGCTATAGTGACTGACGTCAATTGTTTTGTTTTTTTCATGGTGATGAAAAAAAGGGTGAATTGGTCAATTGAGATTTATTAAATGTATTTAAATGGTTTGCCATTTATTTTAGTGAACATTAATTGTTTGAGTTAATTAACATGAATTTATTTCCATCGAGAAAGAAAAACTTGAATTAATGTGATATGCGTTTTTTTTTTTTTGACTGAATGTGCTACTATGAGTCATGTAACCTCTCAATTATTTTTTAATTTCAAAACCATTCCCATTGGTATTGTTAACGAATGCTCTCGGGCATTTTTTAAGGATTTCAAATTTAAAAAATATTTCTCAAAAAAATCAAATGGTACAAATTTTAAAGGATTGATTACACAAATTTTCGTAAAACTTGCTATTAAAGATGCTTAAAGAATGTTCCAGAGACATTCGTTAACATTTTCCATATTTTACTGGTCTAAATTTTCCGCATTATTCCTTTATGTTCTTACAACATCAAATTATCTTAATCCAGATTTAAAAGTGCCGTAAGTACATCACTCATATTTGATATGTGTAATTTCTGTCACTAGCTCTTTGAAACAAAACAAGAAAGAGGGTTTAAGATAAGTTTTTATGGGATCTAGCAACCAAAACAACTAGATTCGAACGATATTAAATCACAACTAGTGCAAGCAAGAGAATATATCGAATCCAACTATATATGTATAGGTGCTAACTTTTTTTTTTGTTCTTATGTTGCATATTTATGTATATATGTGCGTAATGGTTTAAAATTTCAAATGTATCTAGTCTAAAATTTGTATAAAACATTTGCTTTTTGAATCCTTTTACTTAATATATTGTTTTGGTACAAAAATCCTTTTACTTAATTTTGGTATGGATAGAGTATTATTTTGGCTAAACTGCACATTTTGCCCCTTAAAATTCAAAATGTTACGATTTTGGCCCCCTATTAAAAAAATAACAAAAGTGACCCCATGTTTAGGGAAATATACTCTTTTGACCCCTAATATAAGAGAAATATGATCTTTTGACCACTTATCTTCTCAAAAAGTTGCGATTATGGCCCCTGTTTTGGAACATGTGGCGTCTTCTCAGCAATTTTGGGACGAAAGGGGCCAAAATTGTCTTTTTTTTAATAGAGAGCCAAAATCGCAACATTTTAAAACTTAAGGGACGAAAAGTGCAATTTATAATATATTCATTAGAATTATGATTGAATCTGATTAACGTATGTAAGAAGAAAATTTGAACATGTGATGCCCGAGAATGTTGAGGGAATTAATGCGTATTACAGTGAAGATGTTATAATTAAGTGCTGGTTGCTTGTGGGCAAAGAGAGGATAATTACTCCTCACCAAATTGCTTCTATGCTTGTTAATGGCGAGGATGATTGATGTTTATGTTAGTAATTTATTTGTCATTGTAATTATGGTGCTGATCATAGCAATATGCTTTATTTTTGTTGACAAAATATACTCCATGTTTACTCCTTGTATTAATGTCTTGTGTTTATAATGGTCAAGAGCAATTAAACATTCACACTCATACCTTTCCTCAAACATCCACGAAACCATGGCTTCATGTACACACTAACACACAGTGACAAGGTTTGACAGATGGACAGTGGGACCATGGTAGACAAGTAATTTGGGGGCAACCTTACCTACCCTTTTTTTTTCTTAATAAATTGATGTATTTTTAAATGGGTCATGCCAAGAAGCTGGTATTTATTGAGAAAAATTAAATTCTAATATTATGTTAAATAAGTTGACACATTTTTTTATATTGAATTTCAATCTTTGCTACTTTAACATGTAGATTACTACCGATAAATTTATCTTTGTTTTTACAATTTCATTCTATAATACTTATGCAAAGAGTTCAATCAACAACAAAACTTCTTAAGATAAGACTCATCAAAATATATTTATTTTTTCTTTATATTTACCTCTCTGGTAAAGTTTTGGTTAGCCACCTTCACTACATGGAGGATTAGAAGTTTTCACGGTCCTCTTCGTTCTTAAATTGGAACGATTCTTGATCGCATTCGACAAATTGAAGAGAAAAAATGAATTGAATTTTGAAGCACGCATATTCATTTTTTACTGTTTGTGTTGAATCGATTTCAAGTCGTAAGGATAAATACAATCATAAACTTTTCACTTATATTGGAGGGAGTGTCTTATTGTTAGAGTTTCAAATGATTTTGAAGTATGATTAACAATTAACCACCTACCATAATGATCCCTCCTTATAAAAATGGAGTCTTTCATATTAATTGCATATAAAAATAAAAATAAAAGGATTGTAAAAAATGAGAGAGAGTAAAATAATGTTTTTTGTTCTAAATAGACTAACATTAAACTCATACATATTAAATGCTTGAGAAATTGCATATTCGAATATGCACTCTTGTATATCAAGTATCTACTTTTTGCTATCCAAGCACATACACATTAAAAAAATAAAAGGAGCCAAAAAGAGAATGAAACAATAACTATTTTATTTTATTCTATCCACATATGTCACCTTCCAAAAGTTTTCATTGCATAAATATTGACGATGAAGATAAAGCTTAACTAAACCATTAATCGATATTGTCCACAAGATCTGATACATCCAATTGGATCGATGAAAGAGAGTGATGGTTTGACCCTACATTTTGTCGATCATCAAGGATATTTGACCATAACTTAAGAATAAGACTTGGATCAGTCTTGGAATTGTCTTGTTCAATTGTACTATTTCAAAATCCAATATATTCTTATATATGTCTATGAATATGAACATGTGATTAACAACAAACGAGGAGATCTTACTCTAGAGAATGAGCTAATGCACGCAAGCATAAGTGTTTTTAATGCTACATTGAAGAAGATCTATCCCGAAATTAAAGGATCTAACCCAATTTTGTGCTTTCAAATCTTTTGTTAGTACGTGCTAGTATAGTAGTTTTTTTCTATAAGCAAAACTTATTAATGTAAACAAAGTTGTTTGGGCTCCGGTGGCAAGAAGCTCTTTCCAAGGACGTATCTGGGGAATACCAGGTTCGATTTCCAAAGGGAACAACACTTGATCAGTGCGCATGCATCTACGCATGAGCTGGATTAGTCGTCCACCATTAGTGGGTCGGAAACCGGTGCGAAAGCCAAAAAAAGAAATTTATTAATGTGATGTGTTAGTATAATAAGTGAATCCATGATCTTCTTATACCTCTAATCTCTATATATGTTCCCCCTGTAAACCACTAAACGTAAAAAAGAATTTTATTAATGATGTAAGAAGTCCCTTGAGTACAAAAAAACTTTCAAATGTGACCCTACAAATTTTAATGAAAAAAGAAAAATTATATTTTATTCAATTTTACTAAAAATTGTAAGAGTATGTCAAAAAACTATTATTGAGTTTTAAGTGTGAGTGATTAAGTTCCACGCATATGGATGTGTAAAATATTTGGTATATAAAAAAGGTGATTAACGTACTTAATGTCTTAAGGTTTTGGATTCAGATGTAGGGCCGCCTTCTCTTGTGGTCATGGAGTATTGATTCGTTGTTTCACACATTCCCCCCGTCTCCCCAACAAGTGGTTCCTAGCTATGTTGGACCGTGTTATAGAGGTGAAAGGTCACACTTATGGTGAGATTGTTGTGTTTCAAGTGTGAGTTGTTAAGTCTCACATCATCTATGAATAGGTAAAATGTTAGATATATAGGAGAGATGACTCATGTATCTAATACATTAAAGTGTTTTATGAAGATGTAGTGTTTCCCTCTCTTATGGTCATAAAACATTGGTTTGTTGTTGCTTCCAGCCTACTTGAACTCTCTAACATATATGCACCCACAAATTACAAGGAAGACATTAGCAACAATGATAATCGATTCCTAAATTAAATAAATTCACCATTGATAATCAACAGATCCAGCTAGACCAAAAGTCCTCGGCTGCATGTCTCAAGAGCTAATTTATTCTTTACGAGTAGTTTTTTTACTGACATTTATTCCTCATGGACCTACTATTAAATGTATAGGACCAAGAATATTCAATAGTAGACCAAACCAAAACATACAACCCACCAGCCACTTATTGTTATCAATCCATGATAACGATTTCAGTGAACTTTAATCAGTTCACAACTGTAAGTGCCGCCAAGCAGGCTAGTCTGTCTTAGTACTACGTACCATTTGTTCTTTTTTGCAGTGCTTTTTCATTGAGTAAATCATTTATCATTTTCCATATATGTATGGTACATACTGGGGGCATCACCCACCGTTTCATACTTCTCTCCCCAGGGTTTTTATTTAAATTACATAAAAGGCAAAATGGGGTTATTGCAATTTACAAATCCGTGGGCAAAATGTTGCTCAAAATTATGCTCACAATTTGAATGGTGATTTCCGTTGCCTCTAATAAAAGGGTGATTATATATAAGGACGGAGGGAGTAGTAAATATTATAACGTTACACATCAACACTTTTTGCAACTTTGAATGATGCTCACAATTTTAAATTTCAATTTGATAGTTAATCTTTCAATTACATTTCACTCTATAGATAGTACTATATATATTTTTTCCTTAAAAAAAAAAGGGTACTATATATATGTTTATAATCTACTAAATTTGTGGTAGTTGGCTAGTCTCCGACTTTGAGCCCACAGCATCGAAGGGTCATGTTAAGTGACTCACAATTGATAAAATTTAGTGAGTCAGATTTGAGCTTATTACTAGCTAGTTGTGTATGAATTGATAGGAAGTGGGATCAGTAGACCATACTACAATATACTACTTGTAGATATCGTCGTAACTATATATTTGTTGATTGTTGATATATATGACTTTATTTGAGATTAGCTAGGATATGTCAAATCATGATTATTTATCATATCAGCATGTATCTTGTCTAAGTACGTAATATTTTGTTTGTATATATAATAATGTACATCACTACGTAAAAGAAAATGTTGGAAGAGTACAAGTTGCTAGCTAGCTGTTTCTTCATAAAGATAGAAACAAATCTATGAGAGAATATTGTCTCTAACGCTTTTTGGGGTCTATTTATATCTGAAAATGCTTTCTATTTAAGAAATAATAAGATTTATTTTATTTTATTTTTTGCATTTTCATTGTTTTATGAAGACAATTGTTCAATTTAAAAGTCTATTATCTTTTTATTAACAAGTAAAATTAACACAAATTCTAAAATATAAAATAAAAATATTTTTTCAAAGCAAACGAGTCATTATTTGTCTTTCAACTTATTCCAATACTAATTGTAAATTGAGGCCTTATCTCTTGTTTAATTATCTATAAGAAAATGCTTAATTGATTACCTACTAGCAAAAAATTGCATGTTCAAGTGCATGTACGTCAATGTTATAGGGCCGTAGGACCGGAGAAAGAATCTTAATTATGCATCTTCGTTCATTTTAGTTATATCTGTAATTTTCTTGTGTTTACTTTTTTTGAATAAATCAATAATTTGAGTATATGTTCAATACACAAGAAAGTTTTATCTTGTTTGAAAGTTGAGTTTAAGGATAGTTTATAATTACTCAATCTTTTCAATCTATTGAGGATGTATTTTTTTTTGTCACGTATTGAGGATGTATTTTTTTTTTGTCACGTATTGAGGATGTATTTCAACTAAAAACAAAACCGTAAGGTTTTTTTCTAGATTATCTTTAAAAAAAATGGTGGGTAATTTACCCACCAACCAATGAAAATGAGTAATTTATTGGTGAGGTCAAGATAGTTTATGAATACCACTTAAAAATATGAATGTTTATTGGCTGAAGTAAATTACTCATCATTCTTTCATGGGTACCCCAATAGTCACCAAACCGTAAACGTTTGCATAAAATCTCAAGCGGTTAATACATTAGAACAACAGTGCAGAAAACTTGTCATAATAGTCTCTAAAGTATTTGTTTCTCTTCTATTTTGTTCTTAAAATATATTAAAAAAATCTATAAAGTAAATCCATTATTTAGTTTTTAACATCGATGGTAGATTCTTGTACAAAAAAAAAACTGATGGTAGATTAATTCTTGGAGAGGTATGTCTATGTCTAGAGAATGCAAAGAAGTCATGATTAAATTTGTACTTCAATTTATAGCCTCTTATATGGTGGCATCTATCTCGTTCCATCTTCGATTAATGATGAGATAGTAAAAATGATTAATCAAGATTTGAAGACTTGGAATTGGGACTCTAGTGATAAGTACATTGTCAAGTCTGGCTAGAAGCTTTAGTGTAAAAATAGATTGAAACTTCAAGCCCTAGGAGTTCAATGGCTCATAGATTTCCCTTTATGCGAGGATGGGGACGGTTCTTTATGAGGATATTGATGAAATATTTGTTAATGTTCATTCTATCATGAACCTTTCTGCATGTGAGGCTGAATACAAGAGAAACAGTGCAGTTAATGTAGACAGATGCAATCTCTGATCACTATTATAAATAAAAATTTACATTTTAGAATCATTCAATTAATGATGTATATGATATTTATTATAGATCACATACATCATTTAATAAATGAATCATATAGCCCGCGGAAGAAGTAAGCATGTTGAAACTAAATATCAATTTGGGTTAATAGGTCTTTACCCCCTGTAATATAAGTCATTTTTTGTTTTCCCCCCTGTAAAATATTTTTTTTGATTTACCCCCTGTAAAATATTTTTGTTTTGAATTACCCTCCTAATAGGCCAAACAAAAACCAATTTTATTTTTTTTTTCAAAAAATTTTCGTTTTTGTTTGGCCTATTAGGGGGGTAAATCAAAACAAAAATATTTTACAGGGGGTAAATCAAAAAAAATATTTTACAGAGGGGTAAAGACCTATTAACCCTATCAATTTCTATTGTATCAAGTTACCAAAGGGAGAATTGAATTAATGTTTTGTATATTTGAGGATCAATTTGGTGACATCAAGACTAGGAGCTTTTTAAGTGCAGTCCTATTAAAAGAGAAATTGAATTAAAGTGGTGTGATGAAAGAAAAATTATATTTCTTTTACTCTTTGGTTATAAGTACTTAATATAGCTATTTAAAAAAAAATATTACTTAATATAGTTGATAAAATAATTGTCGATTTAGTTACAAGTTAAATGAGCCTTATGAAATCAATGTAGGATTCATCCACAACAGAGCACCCCGATTTATAAAATCATCCACAACAGAGTATCCTGATTTAAGTGCTTAAATGGGACTTCTTTGTCCACATCACTCATTTTACAATAATACTTAATAAGTACAAATTTTCTCCAACCAAGCACCACAAAAGAAATTACTAGATAGGTCCTACATATAATTCTATATCCTTACATTTTCACAAAAATTTATTTATTTCATTATGATTTATTAAATGGAGTCCACAAAAAGTGAAGAGAGAGAGGGTACTTTCATAGCCACTCTTCTCCATGAGCACCCAAATAATATACTCCACAATAGTGGTGCTTATTTAATATGGTATTAAATAGGTGAAGCATCCACCATTGTGGATGGCATAAATACCTAGTGTAAATTGATTTTCAAATTAATGTCACTATACAAGTGATATTTCTAATAGTCTTCTTCACCCTGTGTAAACAAAGTGTGTGTGCAAATTATCATAGTTCTAACAATTGTGATTTGTGAACAATATAAAACTTTTCACATTGTATAAAACTTAATATCTAAATGTAAAACCTACCTATTTTGATGTATAGCTCAAATGCAACTTGAGTAATGTGCAACCCATCAACGTACTGTTGAAAAATAAATAAATGAATAATCGTATATTTTAATATTTACTTGAAAAATGATCAATCACACCCTATATTAATTACAAAAACAATATCTTGATAGAGAATGAATACAAATACATTGACAAGTAACAAATTCACCAACCTATAAACATGATCAATGGATAGAATTGTATACTATCTCTAATAATCAAATTGATATTACCATCCTCTTAATTTTAATCTTGTTGGACCTCCCAATGAACCACTCCTCAAACTCTTTTGCTTCAAATGGAATCCTCAAAACCCCTTCATTCCTAAATCCATATACCTCTTCAGACTTACCCAACAATTCACGAAAAAATGCATCACCAAGTGCTCTTGTGTGAATCATAAACCGTTTACATGTCTCTTCATTTGTTCCAACACATATTGGAACATAACCTCTTGGTACCAACAACATAGGACCTTGTATACGCTTGTAGTAAGCACTTCCACTTCGACCACTAACCAATTTTCTTAACTTGCTTTCTCTAGCTCCCATTGCAAAAATAACCCTTTAGCTTATTTTCTATATTGATTGTTCTATAGATTCTTTGAGACAATTGTTTCTTAAATAGTAGTCCTTTGAGGTACTTGATTATGTCCTTGATATATTCCATGTACATGTCCTTTAAACTAATGTTGATTGTGAAAGAAAATTTGTTTTAACTGCGACGATGAAATTGATAATGATGTGTTTGTTCCTTGTACAATTGCCTAGACGTTGGATGCCGTAGCAACAATGTTAGGTTGGCCATGCATGATTTATTTTATTTTTATGTTAAACTATCCATACAGCTTGGTTAATTGAATATTCAATTTATCAATCTTTAATCAACTTTAAGATTTTTGTGAAAGACTTTTCAATTAATTATAAGAATTCATTTAACTCACCAACAAAATTAAAATCTTATATACATCTTTAGGTGGTATTATTTAATGTTCTTAGAAATAAAAATAAAAAAAAAAATCAGATAGCACGATTGGATTTTAATTTTTTAAGGAAGATAGCACGATTGAATGAGTTGCCATATTTTATTTAAATTTGAAATAATGTATAATTAAGTCAAAGATAACAAATACTAGTGAGTAAATGTTTATTTAATTTTTTAAAATATATGTATTTAAGATATTAATATTAGAACCTTGTTTAATCTTTATTTTACATGCAGCAGTCTAATCAAATACTTCTATTTTCTATTCTTTAACAAAACAAATACTTCTATTTTCTATTCTTTAACAAAACACTTCTGTTTTTTTTCAATCCTATTACTTTTCACTCGTATGCTAATTAATCATAGACTCTTCAAACATATTAATCTATTTGTATGTTAATTTAATCATAGATTCTTTGAACATATTAATCTATTTAGTTGGCAAAAGACTGGAATTTTGTCTTATTTAGAACATAAATAAATGTATATTTGATTATAGAATCTCCTCGGTACGGCTACATGTGTCTAAGTAATTAAAAGAAAACAAGAGAGGTTTAACTGTATATATTATTTAAAATTCTTAAAAATTATATTTTATTTAATTAATAGAGAATATTAGCCACTATTTAGTCCAAAAAAAACTATTAGTCTTATAACATTTTCCACCCTTTTTATAAGTGGTTCTTCTAAAAAAATCAAAGAAATTGACACATTTAATTGCAATAATATCTTCCACTCAAACTACATGTAACTTAGACTGGTAGTTCCAAAATTCAAAAATAAGGAATTTACAAATTTTACTTTGAATTCTTCAATGTAAACCCATAGTAATGTTTCGAAATTATATCAAGTCTTTTATAAGGAAATGTTGTGGGATCACAATTACAAATTTAAATTATCATGGTATACATACACATCAAGAATTATTTTTAAATGTGGGTGCCTAAATAATTTGGATTTGAGGCCATGACATAACAACAATTATTCTTAAATAAATTGAGTTGTTGAGAAATGTATCTTATGGAACATTATTTTGTTCATCATGTAGTGTGAAATATGCACTAACCATTCGTTTTTGTCTCTAGAAGTACTGACAACCGCAATCAGAAATTCATCCATACAACTTTAAACCCAAAGTAAATATGTTCAACTAACAATATAGCATTTATCAATTAAGTTAAGTGTCATTTTAAAAAAAAATCTCGTAAGTGTAACTCAGTTGTTAGCTATCAAAGATATTATTTACGGGGGTTGAGTTAACTCATGCTGGTACACAACCCATTCATTTTTTCTCACTATGCATAGTAATGGAGAATCCAAAGATAAAGCATCAACCTCATTATCAAAGAAGTGGTTGATGATACGTAGAGACATTAGCATAACGTTTAACATGATTTAAAGTGAATGAAAGAAAATAAAATTAATCTTTTACAATCAATAATCATGGAAATAAAATAGGATAAGTCTTTGAACTTTGCAATGCATTTCTTCTGATTTTTTTATTGTCTTTGACATGATACATATGTAAATATTATACTTACATATTTGTTGTTAATTGATGGGGTAGGTTGCACATGTCTTTCATGCAGAAGTGTAATGTTATGGAGATACTACTTTAGCTTCAGTGATTGTGCTTGTTGAATATCTTCTCTCAAAAATGAATGGTTTGTGTACGTGTACCAGCGTGAGTTAACTCACGTTGGATATAATACTTGTGTGAGTCAGCATGATGTTGGGTTTAACACCTGCGTGAGTTAACTTAGGCATCGTGAGTTAACTCACGCATGAGCATTTTCGTCAGTTCAGCTGGGCGCGAGCAAAATGTTGCCGGGTAAAGAGCAGAATTCTTCAAAATTTAAGGGTCATAGTAAAGTTGGGCCTGGCACAGTTTCAAAACCCAAAAGAAGAAGGCCCATTTCCAAACATGCTTCCTTCTCTCGTGGCAGTGAGAGAGAGAGAGATTTGGTGAGAGAGAGAGAGATGTCAAGAATACGAAGACTGTTCCAAGCATCAATGGATGCTACTAAGAAAGGTATTAATTTTTCAATATTCACACATTCTCTTATTCAAATTGTTACATAAATTGAAGTGAAAATTTTGATTCATATTTTTTATTTCAACAGCTATATCTGGTAGTTTTGATGATTTGATGCCACCACCTGAAAAATATATATTCAACTTCAATTCCAAGCAAGAATTAACAAAATGGCATCTGTATTCTGATTCTGAATTTGGAGGTACATTATTTTTTGTTGCTAAAGTTTGAAACTTTGGTTAATTTAATTTCTGGGTTTTTAATTTTTTTTTTTTCTTTCAAATTGTTAATGTTGTTCAGGTTTGTCATCTGCATCATTGCAGATACCTGAATCTGAAAATGGTAAAACTACTGGAATTTTCTCTGGGAATCTTTCACTTGAGGTTACTCAAGGTGCTAAATGGAATATTAGTAGAGGTGGATTTTGTGGAATGCGCTCCAAAAAGGTTTTTTATTTGTTCAAAGACTTTAGTGTTGTTTGGATGTATAGCTTAATTAAGTGCATACAATATAAGCTTTTATCATATAATTACTGGTGTTGTCAAATATGGCGATCGTTGGAAAATCGCCATTGTCAATTTGTGACTGACGGCGGAGCCACAACACCAACATCGGATATGGTGGAGCCATATGTCTGCCGTATGTCGGATTTTTGGATTTTCGCCATCGATAACATTAAAAATTACATTTACATATGTTTAACCTATTTCTATATCGAAAGATAAAATGAAGTTAAATTGTTTTCGTATAAGCTATCTTGTAGAGTTTATGGAAATAAGCTGAAAACAGATTATAATAAATTGTTTTCGTAAGTTCTCCCAAACAGTCTCATAGGTGTTTATGCTAGTAGATAAGTTTAGATAATCAATTCAAACAGACCCTTTGTTCAAGTTCAACAACAACATCGATAGCTAGTGCATATTGCATTGAATTGTATGAATGGTGCCTGATTCTTTCTCCCAATGATTTTGCAGTGTTTGGATAAACAACTTGGTTAAGTGATTATAGTGTAAACAGTTATCATATGATTACTTATGTATAAGCTATTTCTATAACTAAAGATAAATTAATTCAAGTTGTATTCCTAAGCTATCTTGGTGAGCTTATTGAAATAAGTTGAAAACAGCTTATGAACATGTCTTAACTCTTAAGTTGTTTTCGTAAGCTTTCCCAAACAGTCTCACATGTGCTTATGCCATTAGATAAGCTAATAAGTCAATTCAAACCGACCATTTGTTCAACGACAATATTGATGCCTAGTGCATATTGAATTGAATTGTATGATTGGTATCTGATTCTCATTTTTGTCCAACGACAATATTAATGCCTTACGCAATTCTGTGTTTTTGTAGTTTGATGGCTTCATTGACTTGGATTCATATGATACTATAGCTATGAAACTTAAAGGAGATGGAAGAAGTTATATATCTACTGTGAGTATCCTTTTCTTTTCAAATGCCAAAATGTTATCCTACGAAATTTAGAGGGTTTTAAGTTTCATTTCTTGGTGGTCTTGCAAGTATTTTAACTAGTTGGATTATGGTGCAGATCTACACGGAGAATTGGGTTAACTCACCTGGACAGATGGAGGATAACTCATGGCAATCATTTGTTTACGTGCCCAAAGATAACTGGTATATTGCAAAGGCAAGTCCCATTTCCATCTTACTGCTTACAGCCTGATTAGTAATGATCGATATGTCCAACTAGGCTTTCTGTTTGTGTTGTCAGTGTTGTCAAATAGCATCACCATAGCATAGCGGATTTTGATAAATCTGCAGCGGAAACCGCAACACTATCCTAGTTTCACTATTAGGAAAATAGCGGGCACTATTCCAGTCTCTACTAGCTGACGCAGTTGCACTAGCAGAAAAAATATAGAACTTTTGGTGTTTTAAAATAATAAAATAAAACGTGAAGTCTGCGTATGTGCCAAACGTGACCTATTATAAAAGTAAACAAACTGTAGAGTTAGTGATTACTCATATATTCTCCATATTGCGTGAACCTTTCAATATGTAAGCTTCGCTCCACCCCCGTTTCCTTTTTTTATCTGAATGCAAAATGCCTTTTCTTGTGTATAGTTGACTTATTTCAATGACACGCGGCTTCCTCTGCTTGCCTGCAATGCTATGCTATCTTCTATTTAACAATGAAGTTCTGGCGCTTCGCTATTTTCTGCAATCTTCTATTGATAGCACTGTGTGTTATGATAACCTGTAATTTTGTCGGACGTATTCTCAAATAATGTTTGAGTGACTATATTGTGCTGCTTGTGACTGTTTTTTCTGCCACAAATGTATACTATCTTACTAGTTATGCCTGATTAAATTGCAAAACGTAGTTAACTTGACGGGCTTGAACTTTGAGGTTAAGGACTCGATAAGGTGCATTGAAAGCGCATGCACATATCTCATGTAATTTTCCATCCACTGCAATGTTTTACAATAGTTATAGCTTTTGTCAAGAAATAGCGAGCTGTTTAGCCCTTCGATATAGCTTTTGTCAAGAAATAGCGAGCTGTTTAGCCCTTCGACGATGCAAATTTCTGGAATATTATCAATTTAATGAATGGTTGTTATGAACCAACTCTCCGCAAAGTTTAAATTATTTGGTGAAATCGGGTTAACTCGCTTAGAGGTTTTTTCTGTGTAAACCTAGGTAGACAGACATAGAATCAAGAGTTTGAGGACAAATGAACAGGCCTGCAATTTAGTTGGTCCTTTACATGCCTAAAGTGATAGTGTTTTTTTAAAATAACCAAATGCAACAAATGAATCGTAAGGCTTCATAGTGCACAAAACATCAATCTTATAGTTGTAACACTCGACTGCATAGATGCATTTAACATTCCAATTTGAACTTGTTTGTAAAGCAGGTTAACAGCGTTCTATTGTGTCTCAACTCTCAATCTCATAGTCCCAACTCAAACAATGTCACAAACCATAAAACATGAAGAAACCCATCGTTGCAAGTTTGCGATGAAACCAAAAGGCCAACCAGGTGAATGAACCCAACTCCGATGAGTTGAAACCTAGCTCTACGAAGCTAAATTTAGCTACAACGGGAGGAACCCAGTCCAGACATCTGTCGCTCTTTAGTAATATTGATTGTGATTTGTCAATTTGGCCGTTGATTTTGAACTTGTTATACTTATCCGTGCAATGAATTGTGAACTTATCTTGTGATTTGTGAATATGTTCATCAAATTTTAACTGTGATGCTATTTTTGTCTATTTTGTTCTGGTCTGTCTATTGTGGTCTGATCTAGTATGGGTTTAAGCTGGATCTGGCCTTGGGTGATTTGTGGTGGTGTGGTGCGGTACGGTATTAAATTAGAATGTTGAATATTTGCTACAGACAATATTAAATTGTGTTTACATGCCATGATTCATTTTTTAAACATTCTTTTTCTATTGAGTAAACTCTTGGAGTCCATTTGATCTTGAAAAGAAAGGGCTTTTGATTGTCAGGAAATACTATAAACGTAGGATTTCTTTGCCCTGATGTTTACTATTTGAAACTGAGTAGACAACATATGTGAAACTGAAAAAATAATTGTTGCTTGGTTTTGTGCCTTGTTGGCTCTCTATGTATATGCAAGTGAAGGGGTGGGTAACATTGGCCCATACTAAGCACTGAAATGATGATACTTGCACATTTAGTTACATTATTTTCTATCATGAATTTCAATGCCTTGCATGTGCTTAGTAATTTCATCAATTGACCAGATTCCTCTAGCTCGATATGTACCTACTTGGAGAGGGAACGTTATAGATGCAGAAATTGAAATGAATCCATCACGTGTTCTTGGCATGTCTTTTTCTGTCAATGCCGAGGGTGGTGTCCCAGGTGCTAGATCTGGACCAGGTGATTTCAGACTTGAACTTGAATGGATCAAAGCCATGAGAAGTGAGAACCCAATGATGTAGTATAGGTTTTGTTGCAGATAAAGATTTTGCTCTTCTTTTAGGGTGATTAATTCTGACCCTGTTTTGTAATAATGATGATGTATCTATTTGTGATTCATAAAGGAAAAATATGTTGGTAGTTATTCCATTGTCAATGCTCTTCTAACAATGGCTTTCATATTCACATGGAAGCACTTCTGCAGAAAACATAATTCATTATTTTCTTCATATTCACATAAGAATAATCAAGATTGATTGTCACTTTGCAACTATTATGTTATTGGCTTATTGCATACATAATGAGGTCATTAATCAAGTGGTGTGGTGTAACAATGGTGGAAAGGTACAATACATTGCCACCAACTTGTAATAAGGGCAAATATCATTTTCGACTTATCGAAGCTAGCTGATTTCTTGCAACCGTGACCAACTTAACTTCACTCACCCTCCAAAACCACCTCCCATGTACACCAAAAAAGAATTGTGTTGTCTTAATGTGTACTTTTAGACAAATATAATTTCCATTCCATTCAAAAATACACTTTTGAAGGTTTTTTTCCAACTCATAAGCATCTTGTGATTTGTCCTACATATTTTCAAGTGTTAACAACCACAAACTATTACAGATTCTGCGATTGTGGCATAAGATATTTTTTTCACCTTTAAATACACACCACTACCTATACCTTATTATCTTTGACAAAGTCTTAAATTGAATAGTTGATAGGTAGCTGGAGCCTGGAATGATGATTACTGGTATGACTTATCTCATTTATTTTTGTGAATAGATATCAATGTCATCAGCCAAAAGGCATTCACCTTAGACTGTTAAATAAGTAAGCTTAAAGTATCATTAAAAGTTAAAAATAATTTACCATCTAAAGTGATTTGTTCTTGAAATATTTTAAGTTCTCAGAGTATCATCATTAACCCTTTTATTTTTAATATGGCTCCCATAGTTTTGCAATATTTAGTATTGAAACTTTTGAAGATAAACACACATTGGCTTTAATCTTGTTCGACGGCTGGTCCAAATCTCCCCCACCCTACCCTACATGCAAGTTGAGTTTAAACTTTGAACTTTGGAACTGAAATAGACTTTGTAAATTAATCATTTAAATAATAAAGTTTCTCCATTATCACACCAATTAAAGGTGTACCCCAATTAAGGCCACTTGAGAGTTTACTAAATATTCTTGCTGCAACTTGGTGTTTGTTTGCCATTCTTTTTTCTTCTATTCATTTCTTTTCATCATCACCAAGTTGGAAACGTGATTAAAGTTAAAGGGGAGACATAAACTCTATTTGTCTCTATTAGTTGTAAGACCTTTTAACATTTTTCATGTATATTTGTCTTTATGAGATTTAATAAAAACAAGGGTTAAATAAGTTTTTCGTCCCTATAAATATATCGAATTTTGATTTTAATCCTTAAAAAATTAAACTGAATGTTTTCATCCTCACAAAAAAAATTATTTTGATTTTGGTCCTTAATGGCCACTTTATGTTCATATGAATGTCAAGATTATAATTTTTTTATGTTGAAATTGTATTCATGTTATGTCTGTTTATTATGTTCAACTTTTATATATTCATATTATGTTAAAAAAGTCAAAAACATGTCAAAATTATATCGATTAAGGACCAAAAGCAAAATAAATTTTTTTGTGAGGATGAAAACGTTCAGATTAATTTTTCAGGGACTAAAATCAAAATTCTATATATTTATAAGGACGGAAAACTTATTTAACCCTAAAAACAAATATACATTTATGTCAAAGGGGTCGCATAGACTCTATTTGTATGTATTTTGTATGACTATAAATTTATCTTTAAAGTAAATAAGTGAAAAATTTGAGGTTTAAATCACGATCCATGCCAATAAACTCTATTTATCCTTACCAATTGAATTATCTTTACGGGTACAACTATGTTTGTCTTTATAGCATCTTAATAAAAAAAACATTTTTAACAAAAAAAAAAAGTTAAAGACAAAATGAAATATATTACTCAAACCAGTTAAGTAGCAATTTTTTTTTTAAAGACAAAATAAAATATATTACTCAAACTAGTTAAGTTCTACCAGCACAAGATGTGTTTGAAACAAACTTAATAAATGTATACAATACAAGGTGCAAAGACAAAAACAAAAGAAAGACAAGAAAAGAAACAAACTAAGATATTGTATTCAGGCACTAAAGAGTAGTAAGCCACCAAGAAAATGAAAGTTGTGCATCTCGCTTTCAACCACCAGAAAGACTGAAGTTTAATTTTGTCATATAACGTTTGCAGATTTGTCTCCTTGAGTTGAAAAATACTATTGTTTTTTCTTTCCAAATGACTCATAAACAAAGGGGTCATATAAAGTTTAGAGTCATACGAGCTTGCTTAGAAAAACCACTTAAACAACCCAAATGCATAAGATGATCTGAAAGGGATTCGGGATGAACCGCAACAAAACCAATTCAATTTGAAATCAAGGACCAAATTCTGCCAACATGCTATTTTGGAAAAGATGGGATGATACCGAAAAACCAAATCAAACCAACTCAAGAGTGACTTCACATTCCATAAATTATCTACACATCTATGATAAACAACATTCCATATTGAAAACGAGATACCACCAAATTCAAGTATTCTACATTCTACCCAAGCCCTTAGAATCTGTTTGGATAACTCAAAACTAACGGAGCGGAACAGAATGGAGCGGAACGGAATGGAATGGAACCGAACAAATATTTTATTCTATTGTTTGGATACTTTATGATAGAATGCAACGGAATAGAATGAATTATAACATTTTTATTCCATTTGTACCCTTTATTTAAAAAATCATTGTCAACTCTTTAATTTTCCTTGTATACTCTTTTAATATATTACTTAACTAATAAATTATAATAAAAGAAAATTTTTCATACAATAATCGTTTTTCATACAGTTTCTAGCTTTTTCATTATGTTTTGCTCACGGTTGAGTCATGCCTTACTATTCGAGTTCTGATATTTCAAATTTCAACCACCAGGAAAAATTAGTAAATAGTAGTATGGGTAAAGTGTAAACCAACACTCAGAGACAAGGAAAGCAAAAAGTAATAAACTATTGGTCGTTAAAAGCACAAGAAGTCTAAAAAAAATTGGGTTACATTGTTGTAGTGTAGGAGACACCAGCAGTAGAGATAGAAGATGAGAGCAAGAAGGAATTGAAGAGAAAAAGAAAAAAGAGGGAACGTGGGACATGAAATAGAAAATATAGGGACGAAATTGTAATTGTATTATTGATGTGTTTCATTCCATTGAATACACCCCAAATTGGGGGGAATGAAAAATTGGTTAAATTGGTGGTATTGGATGGAATAGGTTCCATCACATTCCATTCCATACCATTCTTTTTTTACAAAACCAAACAATGGAATGTGGCTCCATCCCACTCCATTTCATTCCATTTCACCACTCTCCATCAATCCAAACATAGCCTTAATGACCAATAGGAAAAACAAATAGAGCTAGCGTGTTATATTAACAAAATTAAGAGGTTCAATTTGTAGGAAACTCTTGACAAGTCAGAGTATTATCCGCTATGCAAAGGTTCAATTTGTTTACAACACCTTTGTTTATTAGCAACCATATGAAAACGTCTTTGACGTTATTACTGAAATCATTTTTTAAATTCAAGTGGTGGATTGTTGGAACATATGTGAAAATTGAGTAATTGACTAAACACAAATTCCCACAATGGGTAGAACTAGTGTAGTGTGAATTGAAAAAAGTTGAAGTCTCACATCGGATGGATCACAGTAGTGTTTATATAGTGGGGGTGTACATGTAATTAATGGGGGTACATGATTATGTGAACGAAGTAAGCACTATAGAAAAAATATTATTATTTGGAAATGATAAATTAAATAATTAATTTAATCATTATTAGAAAGTGTTTTCTCAGTCCCTAAGTTTTGCTAAAAATATTTTGGAACGCAATCTAGAATATTTTGGAACACAATCTAAAATATTTTGGTAGGCAATCTAATATATTTTAGTACATGATCTGAAATATATTTTGATACTCAATAATATATTTCTATACTGAATAATATATTTTAGTACTCAATATGATATATTTTGAGACTCAATTTGAGATATTTTTGTACTGGATCTAATATGTGAATTACTTGCTCCCAAAGTTTCTCACTTATTAGTTGTGAATTTTCTCTATAAATAGAGAGCTCACACAATGCATTCTACACACCGAAATTCACAGTTGATAGTTCTTGTGCTTTTCCTCTCTTCTCCCTTCTTCGACTTATGTTGACTAGTCCTTCTCCTTTTTCTACTTCTTTTTGTCCCTTCGAAATTAGGAGTGTTCTTAAGACTATAGTCCATCTTCGGTTTATTATCCTTTCGAAAATAAGAATGGTCTTAAGAGCATAGTCCCTTCAATTATTTATGTCTCTTTAAAATAAATAATATTTTAAGATCATGGTTCCTTTTTCGGTATAATAAAGATGATCTTAAATATATATTCTTCTTCAATTCTTGGAGAAGTTAGATGTTAGAATGGTAGTAATACCATATTTGAGTGGTCATAGCACCATAGTTGGAGAAGTTAAAATTAGAATGGTAGTAACACCATATTTGAGTGGTCATAGTACCATAGTTGGAGAAGTTAAAATTAGAATGGTGATAACACCATATTTGAGTGGTCTCAACACCATAATAGAATCGTAACAATACCATATTGGTTTCAGTATTAAAGAGTGGTCTTAGCACCATATTAGAGGGTGTTATTTCTCGAACGATTATTTACGGTGCAGTACTTAATCGAACAGGTGAATTGGGCTGTTTTATCCTGGAGGCACACGGTTGTTAGTCTACCTTGCACCATTTCGGGTAGTGACGTGATTTGTCTTAAAGAAATCGACCTGGTCGTGACTCAACCCGGTAGGACTTCAAGAAGGCTCAACATGGTAATATCTTCAGTGGTAATTTCGATTTTATTAAAAAGGTACGTTTCTAAACCCGAAAAACAGGGGGTGCCGCTTGGGAGTGGAGGAGGCGCATTTTAGTATGGGAGGAGAGTGTTTCAGAGTGTTTTGTTTTGCTACATGATATTATTTTGCAAGATCATCTTTTTGACAGGTGGAGGTGGCTGCTTAATCCCATTAATGGTTATTCCGTTAAGGGGACTTATCGTTATCTCACGACGGTTGATGCATTTCCTAAATGGGGCTTGTATGTTGATGTGTGGCACAAACAAATTCCGTTGAAGGTATCACTGTTTTCTTGGAGACTTTTTCGCAACAGGCTTTTGAACAAAGTCAATCTACTTTGACGACAAATCCGACACATCAATGATAATTTGTGTGGGTGGGTGTGGCTCTATGGAGATTGCAGACCATCTTCTTTTCAGTTGCGACACCTTTGGCAACGTGTGGCTCGCGGTTTTACCGTGGCTTCGGTTATCTTTTGTAGCTCCAGCTGGGTGTAGGAACCACTTTCTTCAGTTTGGGCAGTTGGCCGGCTTTCCTCGTTCTTCATACACGTTCCTTCGGATAATATGGATGGCTTGTGTCTGGATTATTTGAAAGGAAAGGAACAATCGCTTTTTTCATCAGATGGCTACAGCTCCTCATACTTTAGCAGAGAAGGTTAAGTTGTTATCCTTCCGTTGGTTAAAGGCAAAGCCATCCACTTTTGTTTTTAGATATCATGATTAGTGGCAGCACCCTTTGTCTTGTATGGGTGTTGGGCTGTAATTTTCATGTTTCTTCTGTTTCTTTATTACGGTGTGTGTTTTTTATGCACCAGTGACTAAACTTTGTACTCGATTTTGATATTCTCTTTTACACATCTTATACGAGATGAATCATCGGTGGTAATTTAAATCTCATTTTAACTTGTTAAAAAAAATTGTGATCTTAATCAAATTTCCTCGGGCTATGACCACATGCATTAAAATATCATTTTTCGCATCACTTTGATTTAGCCACCAAAACTAATACCCCTAAAAATTGTATTGTTTTTACTCTTCAAAGATTAGAAAAAGTTTAACTTCTCAACCTAATTTTTTATTCTTGTTAAATCAACACTATCAACTTTAAAATTCAATCTATAATACAAAAGACTCCCCCGAATCTACTCCTTAAGATCTCCACTAATTCATCATTCTAGACTTCGTGTAAAAAAGAAAAATATATTCGTATGATTATTTTATGATAATTTTTTAACAACTCTCTTCTATACTTTAATTGTGATCTTACGATCTCTTTGTCTTTCTCTCTATTATTTTTTATCAATAAGAGAGAACAAGTAAATAGTCTAAAAAATTATCACAAATAGTTGAATAAACATCATCATTTTGTATAACATGGATTAGATTTTTAAATAATTATGGTGCACTGACTGTGTAAAGCAAGATTACACAGTCATCCAATAGGAATGTGCCACATCATTTACTCATAAGTTGTGTTATTTAATTTATAAAAAAAATCCTAAAATTAATTTTGCTATTT
>Ga0228710_1000525_pt1 | contig 49291 bp, 17 predicted proteins | sample MedpolnodulmetaG_FD_177995 | JGI IMG/M metagenome (GOLD analysis project Ga0228710, IMG submission 177995) | Root nodule microbial communities from Medicago polymorpha collected in Santa Monica, California, United States - pink nodules | ecosystem: Host-associated > Plants > Roots > Nodule... | reverse complement strand
AGGAAATTTGTTTTGAAGATAAAAATCATAATGAGTAAAAAAAAAAAACATAATGAACTACATGAAATCAATAAATTTATGCCTAACTAACTAACTTGATAATTTGATTTTACTATCTACAGCTCACTTATGCACTAAATAATTTTCATAAGCATAAAAAATTAATACAAAAACACAGGAATAAAAACAGAGAAAAATGAACTCAAATCACATGCAAAAAGTAGATAATTCAAATAATAAAATGCTGGAAGCCACCAAATTTTTTTATTTAAAAATTGAACAATAATAATGAATGAATGAAAAAAATAAAATGAGTTGAGTGAAAATTAAAAGTGGTTGAGGAAGATGAACCTGAAGCAATGAAAGAAGTAAAGCTTCTGTTGGAAATTAAACCACTTATAGCCATTGATGCTATGTTGATAATGAAACTGAGGAGCTATATGTATCAGTGAGAGTGACCTTATCACATGTTAGAATATATATTAAGAAACATAATTCAGTTTCAAATTGTCATGCATGGAATTCTCTCTTTCTATGCTTATGCTTTCTCTCTCAGATAATAAGCAAAGTATAGAGAATACATGTTTTTCTTTGTGACATATTTTATTGAATATAGAATCTTTTTTCTCTTTATTTTCTTGTTCATAATAATCATTTTTTTGGATAATAATATTGATTAAAATTTAGAAATTATAGTGGAATCATATTCTACTGGCATCATAGGCAAGAGAAAGGGGGGTTGAGAGTGCAGCACGTGGCCTCTCACTGTCCCCAAAAGTGAAAAGAATGAACCCATTTAAAATTATGGGTTATATATGATTTTTGTCCCTATAAATATACCAACTGTTCGTTTTAATCCTTTTAAAAAATTTCTTCAATTTTTAGTTCCTATAAAATTTTCAATCAATACATTTGGTATTTATTTTATGTAAATTTTTAATGAAATTGTGCATAGATATATAGAATATTGTAAGAAACACTCCAAAAAAATTTAAAAAATTTAACAAAAATAATAAATATTGAAAAAAAATAATAAATATTGCATTGATATTCTAAAGTGACAATCATTTTGAGACAGAAAAAATAGTAAAGAGACAATTATTTTGAAAAGAAGGGGTAAAAACTTGCTTGTTTTGATTACTTAACCAATATCCTTGAAATACTATTTAACATTTTACTTTTTTTCTATCATCTAATTTTCAAAGTAAATTAATATTTGCATATTACTTTTTTTTCTATAATCGTTGATTTTACTAAACCATATCAACTCAGCCGCTTGTGAAAGAGGTTGATTGACATAAATAACATACTATTTTGTAAATGTTAAAAGTTTGGTTTGTAAATTCACTATTTGATGCTTTATACTTTAAAATTGATTTGATTTGATTTAAGACAAATGATAAACGGTTCAATTCAGTTTCATTGAACTATTTTTTAAATTTAGTTTTTTCCTTCAACCAAACCATTAACAATACTACGTTATATAATTTTTAAAAAAAAAAAATATTACATATGTCTAAGTGTTAGTATTGCATCAAACATCTGAGCATATCCTTTATTAGGTCATTCAACAAGTACATTTTTTTTTTTTATATGTGTTGGCTTAAAGCTTAATGGTGTATTTGTAATGGAATCAATGATAATTAAATAATATTTTAATTTTAAATATATAATATATCAAGTAATATAGAATAAAAACATTGATATTCATATATGTGATGGATAATATGCACTGTTATAACAATCAACATCTACACGTAATTAGCTCATTTTTCGGTTATTTAAGATACATATTTTAAGCAAAATAGACTTTCAACCGGCTCATATTCTTTTCGACTATAAATATTTTACTTGAAACGCGTCTCGTATACATTTTAGGGTTACAACTTAAAATCCTTCATATCGTGTTTTATTATAGGCATTCTGCGGCTATGTGAAAATTGAAAAAGTTATTCATCTTGCTATCAAATGTTGATGTGAGGTTTTCAAGAGCAAGAATTACATCTTTCTAATTCATCTTGCTCAAGTATTAAATGTTACATTTGCAACACCCATCAAAACCATAAGATGGTTTGTATTTCTCTTAAACTATTTACACTCATTGACATATCGATTTCAATATATTATAATGTCAAATATATATATATATATATATATATATATATATATATATATATATATATATTTGATTTAGATATCTAATCATATTTGAGTGTGCATATTGTAGAGTTTTGCCAAGGAATTCATTTTTTCCATTGCCAAGGTGATATTTATCAGTTGATTTGTTTGGTTACATTGTTCAATATTTTTTAAATTGGCCCATCTATTTAACCAACTGATGCACCTTTTTATGTTCAATTGTGTAATCGAGTTAGATTGTTATCAAACTAGTAATAATTATTTTAAAAAAATGCTTAGTTGTACTTCTGGCCTTCAAAGCACCACGACTGTACGATTTTATCTTCTCATAATTCTTTTTTGTGTGATTTTGACCTTTTAAGTTCATTCATTTGTGATTTGGTAGTTCCCTTTCATTTTCTACCAAAATCGATGTTGATGTGACATTATTTGTTGACATGGTATCTAACTTTCACATCAATTTGACTTTTCATTTAAATTAAAAATAAAACATTGTACACATGGGAGCGAATGAAACCCCTAATAAGGGTTTCCAACTTTTGTTTTTTTTTTTTTGTGTTTTTTTTAATAACCAAGATGTTTTTAGTTTTCAATTTTAAAGAAGTCATATTCAATAAGAAAGATGAGTGTTGCCTCCATAAGTGATGTCACCTTAGCATAAATCTGAGAATTTTTTTTGAGGGGGACTACCAGATCTAAAGAAAAAAAAATAAGGGGTCAAAATCATCCAAAACAATGTTTGGATCAAAATTGCAATACTTTTGAGGTTAAAAAGTGTAATTAAGCCTTTAAATAAATCATGTCGTTCATATATTTGAGGTTTAGGAATCTTTGATCCTGATTCGCCATAAAATAGTGTATCATTATGCTAACCAATATCAAACTGATTAATCTGAATGAGCTTTCATTTGGTATTAATCAATATAATGAAGAGTGTGCCATTCTATTTTATGTTATTTGATATACATCTTAATGAACTTTCACTTGGTCCACAATAATATGGTTATACAAATGTAATGAGATAAGATTGATAACTCTTTAAGGATTAAAGTCTTAAAACTTTACTTTTCTTATTATTTTGGTTGTTGTATTGTTTGAAAAGACTATTCAACATCGTGTGTTGCAATAAAATGCTTAAGAGTAAAAGTCTAACAATTCTTATCTCACATTTTTCTAGTACAAGAAGTGTCAAATTCTAATTACTCATTTCTTAAGACTTCAACATCTACATTTTTCCTCTTTACTCACTCTTCTCTTTATCTTTGATATTTCATCCATGACTCTTTCTTTATTATATGTAAAGGCACTTAACGTTATAAAGCTCTTGTTCAACATCATTTCTACACATGGTGGAGCTATTTGAAAAAACAACATAGAGATATTAAAAAACACAGCCTAGCATAAGAATTTAACATGGAAAACTCCAAAATTATAGAATAATCATGTCGTTGTCTGGTGATAATAAAATAGTACACCATGTGATTTATTTTACACGACATACAATTCTCTCAAATACCCCACAATTCTAGAACACCCACACTTTTTAAACAATATTTAACCTACATCTCACAACACTGTAAATTAAAAGTAGACAAGAAATAAATGACTCATATATTAACTTAAAGTGTCTTTAATAGGTGCATCTGATGACAAAGAATGTTAGCCAACAAACACAATCATTACCTCCTTGTTCATGTACCATATTGGACAACGTGAGATTTGTTCCAAGTTATTTCATTTCAACAAACTTAAACAATCTCCACCTTGATTGAAATGAATACATATTTCTCTTCCATCGCTTATATCAAAAAACATAATTCAAAGATCCACCATAAAGGGTATACTTTACTTGAAGTTAAACCACATCAATAATTTATGTCGAAAATAGGCTAAAAAATTATGTTGCAACCTACACGTGGGCTTTCTCATAAAGTTCTTAAGTCATCGTCATAATCTCATAACACATCTTGCATCAATGTCAACTTGTAATAGTTTGGACCTTAAATGTGCAGTCTAGTTATTTTGTGGGTTGTCTTAGAAGAAATTCAACTAAAAAAGGAGCAAACATACCCAATAACGGAAACAATAGTGAGTCATTCTGAAGTGCTCACCATGTCTTGGATAGTTACGTAGTACATGATTATACCTTCTACATCATCTCAAGAACCACAACGTTTCCACATCCAGAATTCAACAAGCATTGACATGCTTCGTCTTCTTAAGCATTAATGACTTGCTAGTTAATTAATGGGTCATTCTTGGTTAGAGGGGGCTCATTCAAACCAGGTAGACGATAATGCATGTAGACAAACTGGATCATATTTGTAATAAACCGAACCAAATCATATGAGCAAAAATAACAACAACAAGGAACGTACTGTCAAATATTTCACTACAAATAGGGGTTTGATCCTCCAAGTATGATCACTCGTTACACACTTAATATACTTGCTACCTTCTATCACATCACCACACTTTGGCGTCAAAGTGTCTTTTGCAGAAAAATTTCCTCACTTGAACGATCCAGTAACCGACGTGATGACTACACCCCAACTCAGGAGGTAAACTTCACTTGTTAAATTACGAACATAACAAATGTATATCTTCTAATCAATACATTATATAATTTCAATCGTGTGAATACATCATAACTTGACATTGTAATTGTATCCATATTGTAAACTGTGTAATGTGCTCAAGAAAGTAAAGTGAGTCAAAAAAAAGGCATGCTTAATTACTGCGATTTTCTATCCTTAGATCACATCAAATCTCCAACACCCATTGTCGGTGAGTGTGGAAGAGTGTTGGAAACAACAAGCTAATAATCCAAGACTCTAAAGAAATATGCACAACACATCTCAATCCAAAACTTTAAGACATTTAACTCATTCACAATCAACATGAGACTAAATGTAACAAAAAAAAATCAACATGAGACTAACCACTTACACTTGAAATCAACACGAGCAATGATATAATTGATGGAGTTAAAAAGTGTAATTTTACTAAAAGAGATAAGTGAGGCAAATAGCAATTCAAAATCCCAAATCAACACTCCTAAGATAAAACCCATAACCCAACCCAAAGCCCAAAAGAAGCCTCAATTTTCTTTTTTTTTTCTTTTTATTTTTTGTTGGAAATCAAAATCCTCTTTCTCTCTCTTCTTTCTCTCTCTCTTCTCTTCTATTCTATCCATTTTCTCTGTTCATCGCCGACAACCGCCAATTCCCTCCCATTTCAAAGCAATTCCCTCTCTCTCCGTCTTCTCAGGTACTTCACCCTCAACCCATTTTCCTCTCTCTCTCTAGAAATGTATTTAACGTGTTTGGATTGGTTTGCTCCATTTTAATGTTTACCGTTTTTTTGCAATACCTATGCTGTTTTCACCTAACCTCGTTGTATAGAATCGTGGGTTATCTTCAAAATGTGTTTTTTTTAATGTTCTTTTGTTGTTGTTTTTGAATTTTGTTTTTGTTTTGCTTGCTAGAAATGATGATGTTAGCAAAAATGGTAGGTGCTAATAGTTTTTTTGTTTGTTTTTGTTTTTGTAATAGGAATGATTAAACTTAACTTATTATTTACTCTACAATGTGTGTTTAATAGAGGGGGTTAGTGTTATTGGAATGCTTAGGGCCCGTTTGGATTGGCTTATTTTTGAATTTATGGAAAACAACTTATGCAAATAAATAAGCTTTTATGTATTATTCATAAGCTTGTTAAGGTAGTTTATGAAAAAGCAATCTATGAAGATACGATTTTCATTAGTGACAATTTATGAATTAACATAAAAGCTTATTTATTTGCATAAGTTGTTTTTCATAAGCTCAAAAATAAGTCAATCCAAACGGTAGTTTGTTCCTCATCAGATAACCATTGTTTTGTCCGTAAGACCTAGGTCAACTGACAATGCTGATATTGCTAGGCTGGATACCTTCATCCAGGTTCCAATCCGATACCAAGCATTATGTGAGTTTCGTAGCTCACATGGCAGTGCCGATTCTGCCAGGTTGAACACCTTCACCCAGGTTTGAAATTGGGACCTCACAGACCACAGTGTTTGAGTTTCAGATATTGACACTTCGTCTACATACCAGACAAAAAAAAAAAAAGATAACTAGGATCCTTATTTTATTTTTATTTCAAGGAGCGTAGCAGAGAAACTCACATACACTTAGTTATGAAAAGTGGGGAATTGTGGGTTCGAGCCATGCCCCAACATATTAATTGTCTCAGTACCCTTATACCATATGAGCTGTACTTAGGGGGCGCTAGCATCCTTACTGAATTTGCAAACATAGTGACTTTTTTATTTGTGACTTTGCAGCTTCCGTTTAAAATTTGGAAGGTTGTGAGTTATTCTCCAGTCTTCTCTTTTGCAAGTGTATATCGGTTTTGCTTTGTGGTAAGTAGAATTGTGCATCACTGCAAATACTTTGGTGGACAATGTATGTTTGAGAAATGTTGCTGCGACAACCTAATTCTGAGGAAAGGAATACTTAAATGTGTTATCTGATTTTCTGGACTTGAAGGTTAAGTTTCGACCTCAGCATATACTGTTCACACCAGCAAGAAACTTCAAATATCAACAGATTTTAGTTTTCAAATTGGTTTAAAATGTCGGAAGTTGACATGTCAGTTATTAAACCCGAGGTATGATATCTCACTTCTTCCACGTTACTATTTTAATTCTTGAATAAGTTCAATGTTGTCTCTTTTATAGCATTCAAAGCTAAACCAAATTGCCTTTTTTAATCATTGTTGTATGTATTGTGGGGGGAAACAGAAACCCTAGGAAAATTTATTTAATGCTTTTCTCTTTGCCTGCATTATCCGGAAACAGAAACCCTAGGAAAATTTATTTGATGCTTTTCTCTCAGCCTGCATTATCCGGAATGTCAAAACTATTACGCTTGAACCTAATTAAACAGCTCTACTATAGAATCAATACCTTGCTTTGCTAATCAATTTTCTTTTTCAGATGATGAAGCCCTATATTTGGCTTCAGACTTCGGATGGTTCAATTCAACAGGTGGAACAAGAAATTGCAATGTTTTGCCCTCTTATTTGTCAAGAAATAATACAAAAAGGCACGGGATCTTCCAAAAATTGTGCGATATGCCTTCCTGAAAAAGTCAGTCCTGCTATGTTGAGCTTAGTTCTTGATTATTGTCGTTTTCATCAAGTACCAGGCCGCTCAAATAAGGTTCTCCATCTTTATTTAATGCTTTCCCCCCCATCATTATCTTTATCTTTATAGAAGACAAGTTAAGGCTAAAAAACTTTGAATGTGAAAGATGATTTGACATAGGGGGTATTCTTGGTATAGGAACGGAAGTCTCATGACGAGAAATTTATAAGGATGGATACCAAACGGCTTTGTGACTTGACATCTGCTGCCGACAGCCTTCAATTGAGACCGTTGGTTGATCTTACAAGTCGTACACTTGCACGAATAATCGAAGGAAAATCTCCTGAGGAGATACGGGAGATATTTCATTTGCCGGATGATCTCACAGAGGTGTGTGGTGCTTGCGAGAACTCTGCTGATTATTCCTTTCATGTTCAATTTTCAATTTTCACACATACTTTTGATCCAGGAAGAGAAGTTAGAGCCTCTGAAAAATACAACTGATGACCCGAGGATAAGGCTCTTGAACCGGTTGTATGCAAAAAAACGGAAAGAGCTAAAAGAGCGTGGGAGGTTAAAGGTACCACGATGTCCTCTCTTTATTTTAATCATATTACAGTAAAAACCATTGTCCGATGTTGACTTTATTTCTAAATGCTGAGAGATTCTGATTGCATCTCTTTTTACTATCTTCTAAACTGTAGACTTTAATAAGAATTGGTCTCTCGCATGTTTCAGAATGTTGAATTAGAAGAGGAGCATGTAGATGAGCGTTCAGTTGATGACCTTTTGTCTTTTATTAATGGAAATGATGCAGGTAAGTTGAAAATCTTTTATTCCTGCTTTTCATCAAATTACTTCCTGTGTTCTGCCTGTAGATTGATGAACTGCGTACCAGCCCATCCCTGATTGAGGTCTTATTATCAGTAATATTACTTACAGTTTTGTTCTAAACCCACGTGATGAGCCAACCAGTTGATTTGTGGCTGTGACCATATAATCAAAATTTGAATTTCTAGTTCCGAATGCTAGTATAGACCGAAAGCTCCAGTGTGGGTTGTCTATATTTAAAGATGATAGCGTTCTTATATTACTAGAACTATTTGCTTGTCTAAATTTAGGGTAGATTAGTTTAAATCACACAATCAACACTAATGCTAATGTTGTTTCCCTTTATATGTTGCTACCATTGTTCTTAAAATATATTTGATATAATTGAAATCAATGTGTGAGAAATATTTGAATGTTCCTTACATCCGTCCTGACTTCACAGTTGTATGACATTTTCCCTTGAACCTTGTGTGTTCTTATGTCCAATGTCTATAGCATTGTTCTTGATAACTTTTATTGCCCGCGTATCTTGCAGCCTGTACTTTTTCATTTCATTTTAAAACTGTTATGTAATTCTTTTTTCGTATGGATTGTTTGAAAGCTACAGGGTCTTAAGTTACATTTCAGTTTGTTTCCTTCGAACAGCTAATTAAGAGTGAATAGTTTTTCGCAGATTCAAAAGTGTGTAAAACTTCTAAGAATAAAAAGAAGAACAGAAGAAAAAAAGAGCAGAAGAAGAGCTCTTCTTTGGCGGAAGCTTCCGAACTGAAAAATAAGGTCGCTGGAAATATCATGTTATTTTGCTTCATTTTTTTTCCCTCTTCTAATAAACAAACTCAATTATTTTTCATATAAATTCTAAAAGTATTTATTGCCTGTTTTCATGTGATAGGAATTAAATGGTCATACTGCTGTATCTGATAAAATTGCTGGGACCACAAATATGCATACAGAAGATGACACTTTTGCTCATAAAGAGTTTGGTGATGACGACGACAACATAGACGATGAGATCGATCCGGCACTACAGGAAAAAATTGACAAGTGAGCTCCATTCTAAGTACATTGTTTGCAGTAATTGTTTATAAAATCTAATCTTTATTTTCTTTAATCAATGGCTGTTTGCCTATCATTGTCTTTAGCATAGTTGCAATCGCAGATCCCTAGCTTTATCAGTAGCATTGTTGAATATATTTATATGGAGTAGATAGCATGCAGAGAACAAGTCATCTGAATGATTGAACTCTACCCTTCTACAAATTGTACATTTTGGATCATCTATAGCTTATTGAAAATGGAATGAAGTGGTTGTTTCTTCACAGAGAGGGATAAATAACAATGCTGAGTTAAATTTGGTTGAATTTAGACTTCAATTTTATAATCTTGGTCGTGGTTTTAGAGGAAAATGAGAAATTTAGTAATCTTGTATCTCATAGCAGTCTAGCAATGAATTTTTCATGATCTTGAATATTTTAAAACTGTCAGCTAGGTAATGCTAATGATTTTGATTGGGTGTGTGTGCTTTGCTCTAGATAAATTAATCTAAAAATATTACTTCTGGTTCAGTGCAACATTGGTCAACATAGGGGACATTTGGAAAATCATATCTTGGCTTATCTTATGTTATAAACACTCCGTAAATATTTGGAAAAATTTACGAAAATTGAATATGATAAGTCCATAAGTTATTTTTAGATTATTTTTATAAGCTCCTTAAGATAGCTTATAGAAACAACTAATATAGAGTATATGTGGAGTTTACTGTTATTTCCTCTTTGATTATAGGTATAGTTTATATTTAAACGCTTGTATAATTATTAGAATTTGGGCTAGAAGATGATATTCAACCCCAAAACTAGCTCATGGGGGTGAGGGATGCTCCACCCTTATAATAACTAATCTGACCATATCTCTAGTCCGTATGGATCTCAACACAACCTCTCGCTCTCAGGATTGATTATCTGAAGCGTGGAAAAATGCGGGTGGCACAGTAACAGAGATCTTAACTCGCACTCTGACACCCAAGACTGAAATCTCGAGCATGGACAAATATGTGGGGCCCAATAACAAGTCTAGGATAAGCTCTTACATCATCTTAGAATTTGGACTAGACCTAACTCAACCTCATAAACTAGTTCATGGGAGTGAGCGATGCCAAAGCCTTATAAGGACAAATTCGACCATATCTCTAGTCAACGCGAGATATCAACGCACTCCTTCATTCTCAGGTTTGGACATCCAAAGTGTGGAGAAACATATGGATGTCCCAATAATGATAATTTAACACCTCCCCTCATGCGTAGAAAAATATGGATGTCCCAATAACAGATCTAGGAATGGCCTTTGATACCATCTTAGAATTTGAATTGGGCCCAACTCAATCCCTGAAGCCAGCTCGTGGGGGTGGAGGCTCCTCAAGCGCTTATTTGGCCATATCTTTAGTTGATGAGGGTTCTCACACACCTCATCCTTAATATTGGAAATCTGAAGCGTGGACAATTCCGGGTGACCCAATAATGGAGATCTTATCCAAACTTTCCCAAAATGGTATACGTTTTGCTTTCCTGCGTAGGATGACTGCTAATCCCTCCTTCCTTTCTTTTAAGCATTTGGCAAAACTACCTGTAAAATTTGCTTCTATTGCTGCCTTCTACCCACTTGAGATAGATTCAAGTATTTGTTCATGCCAATCTTGTTAATTGTCTTCCTCATGTCTCTTTTCCACATTCATTTTAGGTCACAAAGATAAATTTAATATAAAGGAATGTTTGCATGATGGTTATATACTTGTGTTTTTAAAATTATATACATGGGTTCTTATTTGCTTGATTTCCTTTGATACAGGGAAGTAGAAGATTTTGCCCGCCGATTAAATTCTGACTGGCCAGAAAGGATGCAAGAATTTTTATCAGGGCAAGAAAGGACGTCAATGCTTTTTGCTACCAACGGGAATGGTTTTCTAAGGCGAAATACTTGTATGCTTTTCTATCTCTTTGCAGTTATTTTACTTATCCGTGACACACGTGCTAGCTGAACTTTTAAATTCCTTTTCTATAACTGTTTTGTTTTATCCTTTTCTTTTTAGTAGCTGACAACATATTTGTGCAACAATATTCTTGGCATTCCATTCCATTCCATTCATTTACAAATTAGTTCTGTCCTTTTTTATGCTTATACATAATGGATGAGAATGGTGGTACATCGGAGGGGCCTCACCCTAGCCTTCACTGCTTCGATATGCTGTCAGTTTTAACCATTAGATTGTATAAATTCATATCCAACTGTTAAAACTACTGGCACAAGTGACCCCTCTCCAATAGCATAGTAGCGTACCCTGCTATTGCACAGTAAAATTGCATCTTATCATGTACCATCGACTTTTGGAGCCATAATATGCCATTTAGCCAATGAAACTTTCTCCTGATATCACACCTCTGAATTTGACTTGAATTCATGGAACAGTAGCTCTGTTATCTCCTTGATTTGGGCTTGAATTTATTCAGGGTCTTAGTTTAATAATAAAGTATTGTCATATGATTATATCTTCCTTATCTTTCGATATAACATGTTAACATTGACAGTGTTTTCATTTCATACCATTTCAATCATTTATGATGTCATCCACAACTCTGATAAAAGATTTTTTTTGGATTAACTCTGATAAATATCTTTGCTTGTACAGGACTGCACTTGAGGGAAAATGAATCTACACAAGCCTACCCATCTGGCCAATGGCTGGAACAATTTTGAGAATCGCTGACAAGCACTTGAAAAGTGTGGCATGTCAGTTGTTTTTATTTTTCCGATTTACTCTTCAATTTTATTCTCTGCACTTCATCTTTGGTGCTTAGTCCAGGCGAAATTTGATGCTGGGGGCTGTCTATTGTACTTAATTTATAGGAAAGACGTAAATGAGAAAACTGTTTTCTGAGCTTGTAAGGGACGTATATATCTTGTCCATTTGCCTTTGGTCTGTTCCGTTACAAGTTTTGATTTAAAGGCTCATTTGTGCCTTGATGATTTATGAATGTTAGATCAGAAAAGGTTTTGAAGGCTCATTTGTGCCTGTTTGTTTATGTAATGCTAGGTGAAAAATAGGTTGAAATTTGATGGTTTGATCCATTGTTTGTAGAAAGCATTTTGATACTATTAATCAATACTCTGCTCTAACACATTGAAGTTTACCTTTAGAAGCAATTTTTAGTTGTTACCGTGATTAAATTACTTTCAGGAGATGTTCTAATGCATGATTAATTGATAATGTAGAAGTTTGAACACAAAAGTGGATCAAAGTATACCCAAAGGAGATTGGAGACCATAGAAATGAAATATTAGATTTCAGGGCCATCCCTGATATATTGATTATTTCACTTTTATCTTATATGATTTCATTTTTCACAACCTTCTTAGTGTTGGTATCCAGTTGAAATTAGTTAATAGTGCTGATTAAAATTGAGCCTGATTTTGTACCAAGAAAAAAAATTGAGCCTGATTCAGCACTGCAAGTGGAGATGATGCATTGGTAATTCATGATATAGAATAACCTTCAAGAAAGTTAGATTTAGACAACCAATTTATATAATTTTCAAATCATACCATCATCGGTGTCATCGTCATATTTTCTCATCATGAAAATCAAGTTCCTGGCAATACTATGCAGTAGCCTTTGAAATCATTTTTCCAGTGCATTGAAAATTATTGGAGATATCATTTGGCTCTCCACATTAAGATAATAGTTGTGAACCATGCCCAGGAAAACATGGAAAATGCGAAGATAACAAAAAAAAAGATATGAAATCCCTTAAAATTTGTGACCTATGAACAATTTTCTCAAAAAAAAAAATCTAACCTTACACTAAAGTACAAACAGATTCATGGTTCCTCCAACATCTAACAGTCAAGAGGGTGTCTCAAGTTACAGCTGATGATTTAAGTACAGTGCTTGTACGATATCATTAGGCTGAATTTTGTTATACTTATGATAGATCTACAAATGTTATACATAATCTCTTTCCTATGATTTGTTATAAGTCTCCTGTAAACTAAAACCTACAATACTATTCCGCTGGAGATTACTCGTCTACTGGTTGACGACGATCCTCTTGGATGTGAGGGCAAGGCATTTTTGGCATCCCTCTTGTCCATAAAATCTCAAGTTCACCTCTCTTCTTTCCCAATGACAAAAAGGTTCCTGCATATACACAAAAATGTTTCAAAAATTGTACTAGTTTTGATGCTTCTACCTAATATGCCTCATATGACATAGTGATATATAGAAAGTCTACAAATTGTTGAAGAGGAAAACATCATAAGAAAATAAGACTTCAAACAGCGGCTATCACAGTGGTTTAGTGTTTTTAGTGTAGCGGAGTTTTAATAAACTACTATTGTTCTTCGATACACAATTTAATGCAAAATATCGTTAAACAGCGGCTATAACACTGGTGTCGTGGAATTTGAACAAACCGCTATTTTTTGCAATTTGTTATTGAATCAGGTTCAAATATTTATTTTGCAAAATAATCAGTGTTTGTTGTGATTTAAATTTATTTGTGTGATAGTTTTACTAACCAAGTGTAAATGGGACTATATACAGCAAAGCTGGTTGACCATGCCCATCCATCAAATTCAAAGCTATGTATGTGACAAGGAGACCTGTAGATTAAAATTCAAGGAACAAGATTTAAACTGTAATCCAAACATAATCAAGGAAAATTACTCAAATGATATATCCTATCATTAAAACTATAGCATACCTAAACCATAGGCACTCATCGTCCACAAGAAGTATCCGGCTCGAAGGTTCCTCTTTGCTAACCAATCATACCTGTAAAGTATCAACAGAGTAATCGAGTTAATGAACCATTAACAAAATACATGACATTCTTATCCTGTTCCAAACTTTTTTGTTACAAGGATTTGATGTGCACTACTGTTTAAGACTAAAGTTAACATTAGTAGTCCAAGGAATAAGTGATCCATGTGAGATTTTCATAACCTTAATGAAAATGCTACTAGAAGCCCTGGTAAGATTATGTCCCCGAAACCGATGACACTGTAACCACCCCAAGGATCGAATAAACGCGGTATCTTGAGCAGCATGGGGATACCATCTTCTCCACTCTTGTCACCGCGAGCTACCTGTAAAGAAGTGAAAGTGTAGAGTTTTTTTAGGGGAAGTGGGAGAACAAAATCAAATTTAGGGGAAGTAAGTGGGAGAACAAAATCAAACTTAGTAAAGAATGGTAGTAACAGGAGATTTTACTGAAACACTCACCACTATCATCACACTCTCATGGAAAATCTTTTTAGAGATAAACACCCAGAAGATGTCATATAGGAAGGCGCAGCTGAGAAGAACAGTTCCAACCTTTTAAAAAGAATGTATACCTTAGTGTCTTTATTTGCAAAAAGGGTCACTAGAATAAAGTAAATTCATATTCAAAACCAGAAAGATTAAAAGCTGAAGTGTGAATACACTCACCTTGAGGTTTGGTATTTGGACAATCTGAAGAACTGTAATTATCAAAGCGATACCCTGAAAATAGAAGAATAACAAAATTATGTTCGTAATTCTAATGCTCATGATGGTGCCATAATTTTCTATATTCTATTAAAAACAACTAGTCTAAAAACATGAACCAAAGAAAAAAGAATTTGACCAAACAAACAATGGGAAAGTAAAAGAACAATTCTTACAAGAATATCTTGACCAATCCAAGCATATGATACACGGCGTTTAACTCCCCAAACCACAGCGAGTGCTATGCAGAAGGGAGTAACAGCGAGAGTGAGATATGATACAGCACCGAAGAAGGGTATTTTCACATATGTTTGTGCAGCATGTTGACACCATCTGAAACTATGAGCATTTTGTTGTCAATTCAATATCATTTTGGGCAAATCTAACAGAATAAACTATCTATATAATAACACTACAAAACTTCACGCAAAAGTCATTGAAAGAATAGTTCTTGTAAAGTTGACATTATAATGATGTAGAAGACTTACTGTGATAAAAGAGCCACTAAGCAAGTTTGCAGTCCCTGAAAGCATGCAAAGAATAAAGATTCAGCTTCAATAACATCAAACTCTACAATCCTATGACTTTAGAGCCATTTGCTATGGATGATTGAAAACGATAGTGTTTGAAGCAATAGATACTAAGAAGTATGAAAACTAAATTCAATAAGAAAATAATACTTTGAGATGATTTAAGATACTTTAAAATAATCGTATTGTATTTTGTAACTTAAAATATTTTTATAAAAAAACCGGACAGAAAGGCACTAATACCAAATTTTGGTGTAGCCTGCTCTAACATAATGTCAAGATATTATATGATATTTTCATATATTCTAACAGTAATCATCAAGAACCAAGCCTGGAAAAATAATAACTCACCTCAACACCACCAATACAAAACAGAACCACCAAAACATCAATGAACCATCTTCCCATTAGTTTGTAAAGCATAAACAAGAAACAAGAAGCAATCACAACAAATGAAAGTGCTGCCGTGGTGCTTATTTCCAAAAATGCACTGGAACCAGCATTCTCTATATTTAGAAGCTCATCTGAATCATCCTGCAATGGTAAATTATCTATATATATTATTATGAGAACAAGTTTTTAGATATGAGAAGAAAGATTCCTTCATAAATAACCAAAATAATTCATCTCAGAAAGAAAACAAACTATTAAAGGAATCTTCTGTGAAAGGACTGTGAGGAACACTATAAACAGTATTTTATTTATCATAAGAAAACGAATAAAATTGACATGAAAAGGAACTAGGTAACCTTTAATAGCTTCTCTTGCTCAATAACACCCTCTCTGGCAGTCCAGGCAGACCAGTAAGAAGCACAGAGAATGGTACCAACAGCCATAAGCCATAAAAATACTTCTGCAACATCGACCTGTGGACGTCGTGGAGAGTATAACTGCACAGACACTTTAAGAGCGAGCGAACATGCAAACGTGTAAGACACAAAACCAGCTCAGGTATCAAAATGGAAAGCATAATTAATTACAAAACATTAGACACCTTCGCACAAGAAGTGAAACATACCTGTGGACTTGTTTTGTATATAATTTTTCAAGGCTTCACCGGCATCCAGTGGAAGCATGACAGCAGGTATTCCAATATCAATATCGGTTTCATTTTCACAAACCATCTTGAAAAGTCCTGCAAATTAAGGATATAAAATTATTGCTTATAAAAAAGAAAATAATGTCTCATTGCAAATTACTTTTGTTTTTCTAACAAGTTAGGAACATAAATTATTGACATTCTCCGAAACCTATAACCACAAACTGAAAATTTAGTATTGGTAAAAAGGAGAGAAAAAAAAATTACACTACAGGTTTTGAAATGCATTTTAAAAGAAGAAAAAATTGCATGCAAACACCTTTAGCGTTATTTATAATCAGGATGGCTGAAGCACCAGCTTCTTCAGCTATATTTGCCTTGGTTGTGAAACTACATTGTCCTCGGTGCACCAAAATGATCTCGCCCGTGAGCTAACAAAATTTCAAGGCACTCCATATTACAAATTATTAATAAACTAAAATTCTAGAGCTTTTAATATGGACATCTATCTATACTTCACATCTACAGAAGAAATTTGCTTTATTTTTCAGTATGTTCTATATCATAAAACTAGAATACCTTATTCTTAGGTTTGCTACAACAGTCAGGAGGGTCGGCAATGGCAACTCTAGTATGGTTAGCACGTTTTTCTTTTGATTCCAATGTAGGTCCAAATCTTGCACCAACACCGACATACTCGCCGCTTTCCACACCATCAATCGAAATTGGAACTTTAACCTAACGAAAGAAAAACCGGTCAAAGCTGCCGAAAAAACTCATGCTTACTTCCATGACCTATCAATACTCATAGAAAATAGAAACAGGCCATATAGTTGTTTGCTGAAATCCTGAAAGACGCTAAAAGATTTGCAGATTTCATTTTCAATTTTGAAAATATATACTTTTATTACTCATCTGATCACCATCACCTTGTTCACATCATTTCAAACTTTGAATACATTCTAGTGCTCAACATTAACTTCTTTTTTTATCTTTAAAACAAACCATCAATGAAGACTAATCAAGAAGACATAGGCATATAGCTATAAAAATATTTATGTGTTTGTTAAAGCTCCTAGTGTATTTTGTGTCTGCACAGCTTTATCAATATATATTTCTAGAAAGCCTTTTTACATAGCTGCAAGAGAATAGTTAGTTACTTTCTACTAAAACTAGCTCTAGGTTAAGGTCGTCTTTGGATAAACAACTCAAGGGATAGACTTATTTTGAGTTTATGAAAAATAGCTTATGCAAATAAATAAGCTTTTATGTTAATTCATAAGTTCTCACTAATGAAAATTGTATCTTCATAAATTGTTTTTTCATAAAATACCTTGACAAGCTTATAAATTACACAAAAGTTTATTTATTTGCATAGGCTCAAAGATAAGCCAATTCCAACAGGCCCTTTAATGCTTATAGAACAAGCACTTGTCATATAAGTACTTATGAATAAGCTTTTTCCAAGACAAGATAAAATAAAGTCATGTAGTTTTTCTTATAAGCTATCCTAGCGAGCTTATAGGAATTAGTTTAAATAAACTTATGAACATTTCATAAGCTTTTTCCATAAGCTAATCCAAACAGACCTTAAGAGTTTTTATCATTTTTTCACACTTGTCACCTTCACTTTCTAATAGTTAATAAAGGGTAATTTTTGGATGATATGTAAAAAAAAGTAAATTTTCAGTGGCATCCAGAAAACAGCTACAGTTGAGATAAATTGAGAAAGATGACAACTTTCATGATTGTTTGGATTAACAAAACGGAGAAAAATATGAAATCAAACATATACCAAAATTAGCATAATGGAATCTTACAGCAAAATTTTACCTATTGCAAAAACCAGAGTAATAAAAACAAACAAAACAATAAAAGACTCAACACTATACCAACAGAAATCAATTCTATTAAAAGAAGCCTTAATCAAATCATTCTGGTATTAATTCTATTCATTAATTCTATTCATAAGTGCTTATTATTAATAAGCTATTTTAATTGCAATAGAAAAAATTAATGCTAGAGATTAATACATTCACATAAATGATAGAGTCTGATACAACAAACAATCTAAAACATAACCAACCATCTAATGCTCAAAGAACAAGCTTCAAAATGAACAAAGAAAAAAAAATTCTCAGTTTTCTCAAAACAGAAAACTATAATTTGAATTCTGATCCCACTCAATTTTCCTGAAAAAAATAAAAATCAATTTCATATTCAAATGCTCTTTGTTTCTCTACTTTCCTAGCATCAAATCAAATCAAAACAAATCACAAATTCAATAACCAATAAGAACAGCATTTCTAGAATAAACCAAGCAAGAAAAATTCAAAGCAAGTTTTTATATATATATATGATATTATGATTTGTACCAGAACAAAGTTGTTGTCACATCCAGGTTTCTTAGGAGCAATACTATCATGATGAACTATATCACCAGCAAAAGAGAAAGTGAGAAGAACAAAGAACACAGAGAAGAAGAAGATAGGTGTAAAAGAAGGCATGTTGGTGAGAATTGTGAGAATCTTGATTGTAGATGGAAATTTGAGGTGTGAAAAGAAAAGGGGTTAGAGTATGATAGAAAAAGATTATATCTTTGTAAAGAAAAATGGAAAAGATGAAGGTGGTAGTACAAAGGAAGAAGAGGAAATCGTGAAGAGGTGTAGTGAGAGAAAGACAAAGACAAGAGAGAGAGAGAGAGAGAAAGAGACACAAAGGTTTTACTTTTTTATATTTGATAAAGTACGACTCATTTTACTTCACAATTTTCTCTTTGACATTTTCATAGTACATCAACAAATAAGATCATATAATTTAGTTTTGAGTTTAATTTGTATGCTATGATATGTTATTATATTCGGTCCTGAGAGATCCGTGAGCTCAGCTCGGTTCGTAGGAATATTGTATATTATACGTTAGAGTTGGGTTCGAACCTTAGAGATCCTACTTTTTCATATTTAAAATAGAGAAATGATATTTGTATAACCATTTTTGTACAACTTTCTCTATCATACTCACGTTATCTTCTTATTCTCTCTACTTTTTTCTCCCTCAATTGTTTTTGACCAATGAGAATAGGAACAACAAGGTTATCCCAAAAGTTGTACCAAAGAGTTGTTTAAATATCACTTCTCTTTAAAATATGTGATCTATATCCGGCAGATTACTTAACAAACAACGGAAAAATTATGTGGCATCAAGGTGGATCATTATTCAACTTTTTTACAAAATCAAATGTATTTTTTGTGTGCAACTGCAAAATTTAATCATTTTGAATTACGAGTCAAGATCCTCTCCATTTATCATATTCTCCATTTCTACCATTTAGAGAGATAAAGACGCTCAAAAGTTTGAAAAAAGCATAAAATAGTTAATAATGGTGGCACTCACTTAATGGTTGAATCCACTATCTATTTTATGTATCTATCTCTCTTCAAATTGCATGCTCCATTTATTTTGTTAGATAGAGAGGATTTTGACTCTTAATTAGTCCATCTTTCGAAATACAATTTTTATATTTTATTATTAGATAATTAAAGATACTAAAAATCAAAATTGAACATTGATATGCGAAACAATTGAGTGAATGGATGAAACAATTGAAATCCATTTAAGTAAGTGGTTGATCATTGTAATTAATATTTGTAGTCATTTGATAATGATAATATTTATATATTTTTGTTAAAAAATTTGTGTTTGTCCAATGTAAGATGGAACATGAAGAAAACGCCGCGTGGTAACCGTTGAACTAAAATTTCATCTATTTTACGTTATGTTATGGTTTGCTTGGTAAGACACGCGCTTCACGTGTACGTGATGTTCACGCGTACTATAATAAAAAGGATAAAGATAAAGTTAATTTTCGTACGCCATGTTGCCCATGATATTAGTGATGGTACAAGTTTACAAATTGTCCAAATTTGTTGTGTCTCGTGTATAGAAAAAGCACTACAAATTACAAAATATCTATGTTGGATTTGAGAGTCAAATTGAGTTTGAATCTCTAAACTTTTAGAAGTGTCTCAAAATTAGACATATAGATAGATGAGTGTCTCAAATTTAGACATATTGAGAGACGAGGGAAAAAAACGTACTTGGAAAAGAAGTTTTTTTATTAATATATGATGGAAAAATAAAAGTTTTTTGTTAGAGTGATTATCTGTTTTTTCTTTGAATGATAAATATTAGTGAATAGTTAGTTTCATAAATTTTACTTCAACCCAAGACCTCGATCTACTTTTCTTGTAGCTTAAACTAGTTGAACTACCTATGCCCCTGAGTTAAAGTGGTTATCTATGATTCTTTTGGGGTGAAGATCCTCTCCATTTTCTAAACAAATGGAGATTGTCAATTACTATAGTTTTGAAGTAAATATGTGATATTAATATTTTCAATTCTTGAAATATGTGCATTTATATCATATATTTACTTCAAAACTATAGTAATTGACAATCTCTATTTATTTAGGAAATGGAGAGGATCTTCACCCATTCTTTTGGTCTATAAACGAAGTAATAAATATCTCTTGAAACTCATCTATAAATCTATGAGATTCTGAATTTGAATTCGAGTGACGATGTCCAACCCAACGGTATCAATATTGACAATTGAGCTAGGTTTTAAGGACAAGTGATTAACCATATTATTTGATAAACTAAAAACATAGTAAAAATAAAAGTAAATTATTCTCTCATCTCCTGAGAGAAGCTTGAAGTACACTCATTTTAACTCTAGTATTAAAATATACACTTCTCTCCCATGAAAAAATATATATATATATATATATATATATATATATATATATATATAAATATTATATATAATCCTCTTCCATATGAGATCTTCTAATTACACTCCACTTTATTAATCAATTTTCCTTTCTTTGTTACTACAAATTTCAATGATAAATAACTTTAAATATTATTTTATTAGTTTTATGATTTTTATAGTATAAAACTTAATTTTAATTAGCTTGTTTTTATCAATTTTAACAATTTGTCCATTTTTTTGTCAAATTCAATATTTATATTATATCTTATTTTGCTTTAACAATTTTGTGAGTCAAAAATAGATTAAAAAATTTCTTATTAGAAGTTTAATTATATCCAAATGGGAAAGAGTTTAACAAGGAAGAAGAATGTATATTTTAACATAAGAGTCGATGAGAATGCAGCTCAAGCTTCTCTCAGTGGAGTGTGAAAACCATCTCTTAGGGTTGTTTGATCTGTTAAATGGTAAATCCTGGACATAACAACACAAGACAAATAAACACAACACAAGTCATAACAATACATGACAAACTTTTATGCATTGAATAATTTTTTGCCTTACACGATTTTTTGTGGACAAAATGTTATTTTGAAATTTTAGACAACTTGTATGTGTGATAAAAAGTTGTGTTTTGGTTTAGTGAGGGGCAAAAATTTTAGTTTTTCTCTTGTCTCTTGCCTCTAGTTTGTCATGTTCTTGAGACAATTTTACCAATCAAACACCGTGCGACATGAGTTGTCTTGTTATGTCCTTTATTTTTTAGGAGATCAAACACATCCTTAGTATATGAGAGTGTAATATCTCAAACAATAAATATATATTACAAAGTGAAATAATGAAGTTGGAATGGAAATTTTTCTAATGATATATTTTCCATACATGTAAATTCAAAGTCAAATTATATTGATAATTAATAAATATATTGATAGATTTATTACAACCAAAAAAAAAAAAGAATAGATTCAAAGCGAGTTCAAAGACTATATTGATAATTAATAAATATATTATTTACTTTGTTTAAATCTATAGGGTAATATGTTTTTGTTCTTTATTAAAGTACACATTTTTTGATTTAGTTTCCTTAAAAAAAAATCCGACCTTTAGTTTTTGAAACGTTTTCAATTCACCATTTTTGGTCCATGTTTTTAAGTAAAGTCATGTGTATCATTAAAATTTTGAATTTTTTTCATAGTCATGTTTAGAATAATATAAGAATCTTTCCAAAAAAAATATAATATTTTAAAACATGAATTAAATATGAATCTTTTTGTTGTTGGCTTTAAAAATTTATTTTTAATTCATGTTTTATTAAAAAATTATAATATTCTAAACATTCATGCGCAAAGTATTGCAACAAATCTAGAGGAGGTGAAACCTGGTTTTCAAAAATCATTTGACTATTGACATCGAAACATAGAAAATAAAGGATAACTAATGCAAATAATGTGTATACACAATAATTCAATTCAATATTGAAAAAGTAATTCACTATTAAATCAATGTTTAACAATCAAACTTTATAATCTAATCTCAAATCAAACCTACACCTTAAACAATGAAAATACTAACAAGGAAAATCACAATGATATGATCAATGGTGAAATTGGGAACAAGTTAATTCCAATTATGATAAGTGATTAAATAACACTTGAAAACACAATTAATCAAAGAAAACTAAGTTTTAACATATTAAATCACTCAAACATTATTGCAAATAATCCTATCAAAATTTATCAAATCTAAAATGCATAAATCAAAATAAAAGAAGAGAGAACACCAAATTTTATAGTAGTTCCTCAATCGTCCTCGTTCTGGGGTACATCTACTCTTTATGGATAAATCAATGGTCTTGAACTATGATTGAATGTTTGTACGATGTGTTGCAAGGTTTGAATACAAGAAATCAACGAATCTTGTTATCCTTTAACCTAAAGATGACGAAAACCCTAAAACTACTTGTTGCACGATCACCTATAACTTGATCTAAATCCAAATCCACGAATTTAATGCCTCGACCCATCAAACCTTCAATCCTATCAAATGTTGCACTCTTCCCAAGACAAAACATAATCAAATTGCCAAACACCCAGAGCCAAAAGTAAGGTTATTTCTAAAAAAAAATACCACATACTAACCCATCATTAGTCCGTGACTTAGCAATTTTGCAATAAGAAGTCCTAATATGATGTTCATCATATGGGAGAGAGTCTTATATAGTCACAAATATAAATAAGGGTTTTGCTAGAAGCCACCCATGAAGGTGTCTTTTAGCAACCCACACCTCAAGGTGTGATTTTCACTTTTTAGTTATAACTTTGCTAAAAGACACCTTCATAAAAATTAGTTGGTGTCTTTTAACAAATGCTCATAGAATAACTTGCTAAAAGACACCTTCATAAAAGATGTCTTCTAGCATAACCCTATATATATATATATATAAGTTGAATTCTTCGATTTTTGTTGCGATCTTTGATTTTGCGATCTTGCTATCCTCTTTCGATCTGAAGCAAAATTGCGATTCTAACAACCATGGTTCTAAAGGCATCAATTATGTAAGTTGCCATGAAGCACCTTTAACTAAATTTTAGTAACTTTCCTTATGGAATTTGAAACTTAGGCAACCGACCAAAGGAAACATATCTTTCTAATCTTTTTAATAATATAATAAATTGACTTAATTAAGTATTTGATTCCTCTAATGTGCTGTACTCATGATTTCAACTCCTCTTTTACTAAATCCACGATTTTCATCCCCTTATTTTTAAAAAGTATGAGATTTTTCCCACTTCTGAAATTGTGACAAATTTTGGTGATGTGACAAGTGAGATGCTTATGTGACAAATAACTAGGATGTATGATAGAATGTTATCCAGGCCCAATCCAGGTGAAGAGGATGTGTTAGTGGGTGTGAACCTTGCTAAGCCCAAAGTTTGGAGAGTTTATGAGAGAAAGAAGAAGGGAGAGAATGAGCAAATAAGATGGGAGTAGGGAGAATGAAGGAATTAGGCAATCATCTTGCATTCTAACCCTTACGGCTAGGCAGTTAGAGAATACCTTTCTCTGTTGAGGAGCTTCTAGCTCTTGAACTATCTTGTATTCTGTTTTCACTATTTCACATTAATCAAATAATTTGTTACACTATTTTTACATTGTTACCTCTGTTATATCAATGCACGAGCAGACATATTACATATTCATGTTACCTTTTTATTTTTATTTTTAAAAAGGTTTACTTTTCCTAAATTAAACTAATAAAAAACACAACTATTAACCCTAGTAAAGTCAAACACGAAAAATTAAAAAAAATTATAAGTGGAAAGTTAACAACATAATAAATACACATGAAGGGAAACTTCAAAGATAACTGCTGAAAAAGAGAGGACGAAGAAAAATATCTTACCTTGATGATACATGCAAATTTGGTGCAGAAACTATGCTTCCCGTGAAGCATAATGCCAACTCTTTCAAAAATGTGCTTTTGGTTTCTGCGATGAACTGCCTTCCCAAATCTGGTCCACTTCATGTCATTTCGATTTGGAAGAATCATGTATCTAAGAAAAGGAAACCAGAATCATGAAACCATGGAAAGGGGGCTTTGAAGATATGTTTGACGACATGGATCATTAAAATATGACAATGTAAATATTTCCATAGATTAAAGAAACAAGGTAACAGAAAATCTGTGCATTAACAAAAACCTATCCTTTGCATTGACAATGAGAACACAACTTACTTTTCAGGTAGCAAAATAGTTCCAGATGCAAGACAATCAGTAAGCCAGTCAACTCTTAGTATTGAGGCACCAACAGCACAACCATACAAGAATTTGGCGGTTTGCAGCTGAAGAAAACAACAGACACGATTTTATTGGAGTTAAAAATGTAGCCCATATATTACAGAAACATGATAACTAGTGTGCACAATTTGCCTGTTAGTGATGCCAAAAAAAAATGGAAAAAAAACATTGTGAGCCTTGCAATAAAGTCTTGGTTTTAGAAGTGTTTCATAGACATTGAATTTCAAAACCTCACCACCAAGAAGTCATAATTATTAATTAATATACTTCAGTTCAGCTAGTGCCTACTACTTAACTTGATTGCAACAAAGTATGTACTTTGGGTACCTAACAACCAGGTTATCGTTTATGAAAAGAATCTATTCGCTTAAGTTATAAGCATCGTTCTTGGATCTAGCTTAACACTACCAGCATTAGCTTTTGGGTCAAATGTTCCTTTGACAATGTGACTACTGGGACTGTATCAAACATAAAATGGAAGTTGAACTAATAACCAACACATATGCTTCTTCAAGACACCAGTTGGCAGATGTATCACAAATTAACTGAGGCACTACCTGCAAAGTGCTATGAGGATCTTACTTGCAGGTTCGGAATAATCAATATCTACTCACTAGTATGAGAGGCAGTGTTGAGTATTATTTTAAATAGTATTGTTTTAGAGGGAATATTTTTATATTCCTTCACTTAGATAAATTTTCTCAACTATTCTCCTTAAATAGGATAAGCCCATGTGTAAAGCATCTATTTACAGATTATTAAGTAATCATAATCCTAGTATATCTTTCAAGTCCAACTACTTTGTGATTCATCAAATATTTTGAAATTCAGGAACTGCGTAAATCATACTTGTAGGGAATTGCAACTTAATTGTTTATAAGAATCCTCAGTAGCATAAAGTGGGAAGCAAAGAAAAGGTAAAGGGATAGACACATACACAGTTATCAGAGGTTTTATGCATAACTATTAAGAAAAATGACAAAAGGTTATATTGATCGTGAGAACAAACCTTTTTGTTACATAGAATAATAGGAAGCTGCAAGCCAGATAAGGTTGAACTTCTTTTTCCCTTTGAATTTGGTGGAGAGGGAATATCATAAAGTATCACCCCACCAGAATTTCTTATAAGTGCTTCCAACTCCCTTTCCTTCTGACTAGATAATCCAGTGAGGAGGAACTCTCTACCTCGAAATATGAATTCATTCATTGCACCTCTGCAATAATTTGTCAAAGAATGTTTCATATGAGGTGCAGAAGTGGTCAATGACTTTGAAACCCGTTGCCTTTTTGCTCTAATAGATGAACCTACATTATTGCAGCGAAAAATAAGTAATTTCTACAAGAAGTAATTCCTAAAACTGAAAGATACATCAAACAAACAGAGCTAAATACATACATTTTTTATCTGAAGATTCCAACTTCGACAATTTCCTTTTCTGATGAAGCTCCTCCACTTTATCTGAGAAATGTACTTGCTTTCTGACTTTAACATGTCCATCAACGGATTTATTGCACTCAACTGGTACCTTAATAAGATTATTGTTCTGTTGATGCTGAACAACAGTTTCTGGTACTACATATTGGTTTATATTTTTCTCTATACTGATATCATTTACAGAAGTTTTAGGACCCAGTAAGCGGTGGCGTGTCCTATGGTTTAGATTAATAGGTGACCGCCTCTCATGTGTCAGTTCTGAGGCTTTTAACTCATCGCTCTTGTCATCGGTTATTTGTATAATTGACTTTTGATCAATCGGATGTTGATGATTTACTTCATTTTTGTTTTCATTTGCATGTTCAGATGCAGAGGGAGACTCCGAAACCCTTGTTCCCAAAGATGCAGCAGCAATATCACTTTGGTTAGTTGAAAGTGGTGTCGAATTAGAGTTTTTGTTAACATCTTGGTTTGGTAAGATCATGCTATAAGTCTTAAGACAAGTATGCTCAACCCTGGTTAACTTCTCAGACATTTGTTCAACCACCTCGGTTGAAGTAAGTAGAATATCTTTTCCATCTATTATAGATGTGATTTTCTCGTCTCTACAGTCGAATGTAGTATTCTTATCTGAGATCCTTTGACAATTGTCCACCTCAAAGTCAGAGACTAACGGGGCCAAATACTCTGTATCGTTTTCTTTGTCAATATGAGTTTCATAATTGTCATGTTCTGAAGCAAAGCTACAAGGAACAACTGAACAAAGAGGATCGTTCAATGACAGACTAGAACATCCAACCATATCTTGAGAATGCAATACACCCTCATCGGGTTTGTTGTGTGAACCTTCACAGTGCATACTTAGCTGAGAACTAATGGCACGCTTGGGGTCATGTTTCAGCACACATGAGCTCTCATCAGGAACAATATCTACAGATTCTGTAAGAAAGCTTGTCTCTCTGACACACTTGGGATCATGTTTCGGCACACGTGAGTGCTCATCTGGAATAATGTCTGCAGATTCTGTAAGAAAGCTTGTCTCCTTGACAAGAAACTTTGGAATCCGTTTTTCATTGTTCAGGTTCAATGACGGTGAAGCTTTTTTTGAATCGGGCAATGAAGGTGAATCTAATTCCTTCCAAGAGGGAGACAAAAATTAAAACCAAACAAGAATATGAGCAAAGTATGAAGATGCTGAAATCCATGATAGTAGAACTTACAGATGCAAGACAAAGATAAATAGTCTGAGAAGGGAATGCAAATATATAGAAAACTGAACATAATCAAGTGACTCAAATGTAGGGACAATGTGCAGGAAGTAAAAGAGGAAAAATGGGCAGGCTCTTGGCAGGAAGAAAAAAAAAACAATTTGATGAAAATTCGCCACTAACCAATATAAACATTCATCTATCTTATATCACAAGTTAGAATTTCTGTACAAACAAATACGCAATTGACAAAGGACCAGGACATTTTTAAACTGGTCATTAAAAGATGAAAATCAATAACAGCTTGAAAAACAGTTTAATTGTATTTGAAAAAAAGTATACCAAAAGAAAATGACAATTGTTATGACTAAGAGAAGTAAAAGATGAGGGGAAAAAGAAGAAAATAACAACCTTAGATGTCCAACCCCCTAACCAGCGGCTTCTAAATCTTTCTGGAGCTAGGTAAGCTGCCCAGTTGTCATTTTTCACATCTTCTGAATAATTCAACATCAGAAATTACAAGTTTTAATAACTAGGGAGAAGAAGACAATAACATAACTGGGAAAGTACTTAAAACTCACTGCAATTTTCAGAAGTCTGAAAAAGTGAAGAGTTGACACTATTTTGGGGCTTGATGGAAGTAACATCGGCCATAGCCAACCCATCTGCCTGGAAAGTGGAAATCATTGTAGCATCAAGCGGTAATATTGGTGAGATGCTCAAAGCTGATCAGAAAGAACTGAATATGAAAGACAATAAAAAAGAGCGAGAATGCTAATTTTTTTTTATTCACCAACTCTTTTCAACTTGGTTTCACTTGAAAAGCCTATGTTAAAGAAATACAAGTATAAAAACCATTCATATATCTTTACCTAAAAGAATCAAAACCTACACTACATAATAGTCTAGAATTCGATAATTGTGGATGTCAGTCATTGTTCTGATCAAAAGTTGAATGTCAACATCACACAGGTGAGCTTATGTATTTCACACATTAATCCCAAAAGACTATTTCGTGAGTTGCAGTGAAATCCCAAAAGACTATTTCGTGAGTTGCAGTGAAATGTATGAAGGAATAAGACCATTCATATGCCTTTACTTAACATCCTAAGCTTTAAAGATAGTTGGTTGATTATAACATGCTAAAAGTCTAAAACACAGATGTTTCTTAGACAGGTGGAACAGAAAGGGCAAGGTGAAGAAGGTAACTTACCTTGTTGAGGGCTAAATCATTGGTATTATTCTCTTTGTACCGATGGGATGTAGGAAGATCATTCACAAAATGTTTAGGAGCATTAGCACCCAAATCAGGATCATCAGAATGCATCACCCTCTCACCGCAAAAAGAATTTGGAGGTGAGTCTGGAATTTGCTGCGCTTCTGTCTCTACATTGACTTCACACTTCTTTTGTTCAGATTTATCATCAAATTTGGAAAGCTGACATGTAAGCTCTCTGTCATTATGTTTATTGTTGTCTCCATTATAACTCTCATCACCGGACACACCTTTGGCATTAAATACATTTGCATTGGAATGATTTTCTTCAAAGGGAACCCCAATAGGTAAGCCTATATCTTCATAGGCATCCTCCATAAGGAAATCATTTAAATCGGAAAGGGAATCACTATAGTCAGATTCCATGCTTGATGAAAGGAAGCCATCGTCTAACCCCTCAAGACGTGCCTGCTTCACACGAAGTGCAATTTCAAGTACAGCTTCTGTACTTGATGGTTTAGATAACGACCCCATCTTCACTAAATCGTGTATGACCAAAGCTTCAGATGCTGCAATAGAAAGTTCAACTGCATCACTGATCTCATCACTTTTTAAACATTCGGCCTTGGATTTTTCTTTCTGTTGTCTAACAGAATCAATTGTATCAACAAGAGATTTTGAAGAAACGTTTTTCGTTGTTTCAGGAATAAATGCCGCTATCACATCTTGTTCACAGGCATGATTTCCCATCATGGAATGCACGTTCTCTCCAAATTCAACAGAAGTTTGAACAGGTTGCAATAAAAAAGATTTACATGGTGCAACTGCATGATGAGTTTGATTCAAATCTTGGGTTGGGCAAGAGAGTGAATCAACGTCAGAAGAAAGATGAAGACTAAACTGAAACACCTGCGTCAGCGAAATATAAATAGGTCAAGCAAAACCTTGATCATAAAACTGTATCAATGTACAAGTAATTTACCTAGTTCTGAGAAATAAAATATATAAACACAATTCGTGAGGATAGACTTTGCAGATATGTGTGCAAGTGTAGGACATTGGGCATAGAAACACCTAAAACAGAGAAATTGACAAAACCACTGGAGCAATCTTCTAAATGTAGTTAATGCCAGCTTGTTCATAGTTTCGAGTTCATGCCCATTACAAGTGATCGGTCCATATACAACAATTTGTCAAGTAATCGGTTAGCTTCTAGAAAATATTTTAAAATTAAAGTAATTTGTTTCAGTAAATAATACTATGGAAGGATAAACAGTTTAACAAGAACAGATAAACTACAGTAGATAAATTGCTAACCGATTGAAAATAAATTCAGATCTTCCCAATTATATTATTTAGTGAATCTTATGTAACTGGTTCATGCATTGACATTACAAGGTTACACTTGAACTTTTTTATGTGATTGAAAAATGATTTTATTTAATATCAATATTTTAATCTGATAATTGAAAGAAAATAAAACTTACATTTCCAGGAGATGGAGCAACACTAAGAGATGAACTATCGCTTCCAGATAAGAATAAATGGCAACTCCTGTATCCACCTTCTTCCCTTGATAATACATCGAAGTCTTTGACATCAATACCATGTTTTGGAGAAGGTGCCAAATCCTTGTTCGTTTCAAAGAAGAGAAGGTATCAGCAAAAAATGTGACTAATATAACAATCACGAGGGACTATCAGAATTGAATGATAAACTAAAATGTAACGGGTGTATATCAAATTGAATTAAATACAAACATGGCATGATTTAATCATTAAGCAAAAAAAAAGTAGTACTATACTATTTGCAATCCATTGGTGTGACTGTGCCATTATTATACTGATTACATTTACAATAAACAAAAACAAGTTTTAAAATAAAAACATTTCAAACCAACATGTTAACAAAGAAGAAAACAGGACAGTAGCTTTAAATCAAGCAAGGCTCGGAAATAGACTAAAGGTTCAATCCTCTGCCTGGCACCCTGTCCTGTTTACTTCTTCAACATAGCAATGCAAATTTAGATGCTAACGAAGTAAATTTGGAAAGAGAAATTCCAACCTTCTCTGCTTGGTTGGAAGGAGCTTGAGAGTCCTTTACATATTCATTAAACCCGTCTGTTCTAAGATTCTGAAGCCAACTTGGTACCCATGCTACATCCTGCAACCACATATTCATGTGTCACATACAAAGCCTTCCAACTCGAAGATATAAAAATCAGAATCATAGTAACATCCTTTGATGCAACATCATTAAAAACAAACTAAATCAGTGATTAGTTATCATGTGAGTAATTCCAAACCCTCCAACATAAACGAACGTAGGATTCAATTTAAGTCAAGACAATCACGATCATCTACATGTGATCAAAATTAAGAGGCAGTATAGATGACCTTCTCACTAAGTTTTTACAATAATTATGAGATTTTAAATAATAGCTTCTGATATAAGTAAAAATTAGCTTCTACATGCTATGAAGCTCGGACACTCCTCAGATTAGATGTGTCCTAGTGTCGGACATGTGTCGTGTCAGACACTGACACGACACCGATATATATAATTTCACTGAATTATGTGATTTTCTCAAATTATTAGTTGTGTCTATGTCCGTGTGTATCCGTGTCTGTATCCGTGCTTCCTAGTCTACATGTACATTTTCTCAAACGCACACTCATTCAACTTCGCAAAAACATCCAGCAGCTTATAATTACTTAATTCATATACCTTGCTTATAAACACACAAATAAAAATCAGTTTTACACCGACATCCTATAAAATTTCCCTACATTTGTAAGTGAATTTTGAAATTGATGGTATGACAAACAAAATTGAGGATTTCTCATTTAAATATCGGTGTAAAACTGTATATGCATAGTAAACTCTACAAAAATTTAAAAAAAAAAAAAAAAAAAATAAAAAAAAATTTAAAAAAAAAAAAAAAAACTAAAATCTGGCATTAAAAAAAAATCTACATCAACTTGGTGTAGATCGAAGGATGATGGAATTGAAAGAAAAAGGAATGAAGGAAGAAAAGAGAAGAAGCGTTACCTCGGAGAAGTTAGGAGGACGAAGAGTTTGAGTGGCCATGGAATCGAATTGAAGAAGCTTCTAGAGATGAAGAACTTCCCTCTGCAGCATCACTGTACAAGGGGACGGACTCGCGGTATTTGGCGCCAAGTGATGTCAACACGCCTTGCGCCTAATTAGGTTTATGTATATTGTTTTTGCAATGGAATATAAATTTGGGTTAAATATGTCTTTAATAAATTTTCATTTTATTCTTGTAAAATTTTCCATCAACTTTTAATTCCTTAAAAGAATTTCATCTTCACTTTTGGTTTCTCTTTTAAAGTAAACTCATATGTATAATTCATATTTTTGAATAAAATTTTGCAGAAAAATTCATAATATTATACAAATCTCTCCCAAAAAAAATTAAATTTTTTTAACAAAACATGAATTTAATATGAATTTTTATATTTTTGATGGTTAAAAATTCATATTAAATTTATGTTATGTTAAAAATTCTAATTTTTTTGGGAAATATTTTTACAATATTCTACACAATTTCATTAAAAATATACTAAAATTAACTTAAAAATAGGGGTCAAAAGTAGTGATTGAAAATTTTATAGGGACTAAAAGTTGAAGGAAAATTTTAGAGGGACTAAAACAAAAAGTTGGTATATTTGTAGAGACAAAAAACATATTTAACCCTACAAATTTTAATTTTTTGTAATAAAGAGCAAAAAATTTGTCAAAAAATAAAATAAAGGGCAAATCAACATGTAATATTTTTTTTTATTCTGTAAAAAAAAATGTAATATATTTTGTAAAACTATTTTCTTACATTAAAAATAAGAGTTTAATTATTACACACTAACAGTGTAAAGTATCAAATGATATGTTGTCACATTAATTAATGGATATAATAACTCGTGTGTTTTCATATTCATTAAACGATGTTGCAACACATCATTGGATACATGTGTAAAATAATTATAATTTACGGTTATTGTTAAAATAAAACTTACATATCCATGAAAAACGAGGGGGTATAATTTTCAAAAAAAATATTTAAAAGATAATTTTTAAATAATTAAATGTAAAAATAATGTAGCATCATATAATTAGATGTTATGTGCAACAAAACTATAAGAAAAGAGAATAATAATAATAATAATAATAACAAAATCATGTTTAATATAGAAATTTAGATTCCACACATTAAATATATTACAAAAGTAATTGATTTTGATTGTTTGAGTTCCAGTTGATGGTAGAGATTATTTTAAAATGATTTGTTGAATGTCTAATTTGAGTCGACTAATCTCATATGAATAGTCGGAATCAATAATGTGTGTAAATGTGTACATTTTTTTACAAACAACCGCGGGTGAATCTCTTTGGAGCCTCATGGGAGTCATGGCATCCCCAAGTTTGCTATATATATCATATTAGGCATAAAAATGCAACATGTTTCCCTTGGTTGCAGTGGAAGGGTGTCCAATCTTCTAGTGAATTGGTGTAGGTTCGAGTCTTGTTGGCTCCTATTTTAAATATTTCTTCCATATTTTTAATATTTTATTATAAAAATTGTTTCTTTGGATACTTGAACCGACTCCCCCGCTCTATAATCAAAAGAAACCAACCACTTTCCTTGTTAATTACTCATTGTATATATCTTGAAGCAGTTTAATATATATTTCAAACATTTTTGGCACCCTCCGACAAATTTACTCAAGATTCACCACTGCAGACAATAACTCATTATTTCATTCATCACAATAGAGGTAATATAAGATGAAATCTAATAAAAAAAATATTGAGATGAGTATAAAATTTTGTCACCTTTGTTAATCTTTATGTTACATAATTTGCTTGTCTCATGACAAAACTTATCTTAAAATTTGAAAATTGTTGTAATAAACACCTACATCCATATGATATTGCTAAACTCAAACTGATTATTAGTTTTATCAACTATGATGTCAACCACTACCTCACATGTTCAGTTTGCACATTTGATGGTCCCCGATTGTCCAAGCAAAAAAATGGCTCTACTTCTGATGGTGGAGGAATGCCTTCATGCCATGTGTGTTTATGCCTTTATAAAGTGGTCATAGGAATTTCGAATACACATACTTATACCACACAATGATGTCATGTTGACACCCTTTTTTCCTACCCCTATTATATACCCTATGTGAAAGCGAATGTTAGGTGGGGTGTTGAGGGCCACATAGCCACGTGTCACATTTGTGCGTGTTGGTGAAGAGGCGTGTGCCACCTATGGTGGCCAACGTATCACCACTATATACTAAAGCTCTCATGATTCTAAAATTGCGCATCAACACTACATTTTATATAATCTACTTCAGGTGGCTGCCATCTTGTGTTGTGTTCTTGGCGTTGCGTTTATGATCATGTTGTGTTTCGCATTTCCTGCCATTGAAGTAATGCTTCACACGCAAGATGTGCAACTGTGTCAATTTGGCTCAACTCATTGTCTCACACTTTAACATTACGACGATGTCATACGCCCCACAACATCATTATCATTTCATTTCTCGCATAGCTTGCCAACCCGCATAACAGGGAAAACATACAATTCGCAAAACTCGCAGTCGAAACAACAACATCATCAATTAAATTCCACAGTCCAATTCGCCATACTCTTTGTGCCTCCTCACATCTTGTAAAATTATGCCAATCATTCTAATAATTTGTCTCCAAATGAGGGCAACTATTTGTGCACTACACACCTTTATCTTGTGGTCAGATTCATGTAGGACAAACACATCTCATCGACCCTCTTTTTGGTTTTTATTCTGAAAGGATGAAATATATTTTTGATCCTTATAAATACATCAATTTTTTCATTTTAATACTTCTAAATTTTTTATTAGACTTTAAGTCCTTGATAGCCTTCATATTTTTAAATGAAATTGTTGAAAAAGTATAATATTGTGACAATCTCTAAAATCAAAGAAAATTAGCTCCTCTGTGTTTCACACCGGAGAGACGAGGGAACAGAGCTGCGGCAAGAAGCAAGAACACAGAGTCTATTCCAACAATGGCCAAACTCAGCACCACCACTTCAAATTTCCTCAAATCACTTCACTTTATCTCCTTCCTCAGATTCACCTCTTCTTTCTCCTCCTTTCCAGGTACACACTTCACCTCTTCCAATTTCCCCTTATAAATCACAACACTCAACTATCACATTCTTTTCTCAGGTAAACGTCATTCTCAACACACGCTGGCAACAGAACTCGCCTCACTAATCCAACAACCCTCTTCTTCTCCCAATACCCCTAAACCCGGAGAAACCCGAATGCAACTCAAACGCTTCCTGGAGCTCCGAATCAAAAAACGGGTCAAATCTCAACTCTCCCACGACGGTAAGTTCCATAACTTAATCCAATCCGTCGTTTCAAATCCCCAAACCCTCACCGACGCTTACAACATCATCAAAATCAACTCCAACATAACTGTTTCCGCAAAATGCGGCGAAGATAACGCCATAAATAACATTGAAAGTTATTCTTTCATCGATAACGTGGCAAAATGCCTTACCGAACGTAGTTTTGATGTGAATGCAAATACTTATTCGATCTCAACGAGGAAAAAGAAGAGAAAAAAATCGAATTCGAATGAGAAAGAAGATATGTTGATGTTGGTGTTACCTAATTTGAAGCTGAGAGTTGTTCAGGAAGCGTTGAGGGTTGTGTTGGAAGTGATTTTCAAGCCGAATTTCTCGAGGATATCGCATGGTTGTAGAAGTGGGAGGGGACGTGTGGCGGCGTTGAAGTATATATGTAAAGGTCTGGTGAGTCCTGATTGGTGGTTTACTTTGCTTGTTGAGAAGGAATTTGATGGTGCATTGATGGAGAAGTTGGTTTGTGTGATGGAGGATAAGATTGAGGATGAGTTTTTGTTTGATTTGGTTAGGAGTATGTTTGATGCTAGGGTTTTGAATCTTGAGTTTGGTGGTTTTTGTAAAGGAGAGGGGTTGCCGCAAGAAGGGGTTTTGTCGCCGATTTTGATGAATATTTATCTTGATTTGTTTGATAGTGAGTTTCATAGGTTGGAGATGAAATACGAAGGTACAGGGGGAGGTGGTGACGTTGTTGATGGTGATAAGCCGAGCTCTGCATTGCGCGGTTGGTTTAGGAGACAGTTGGATGGTAATGGTAGTGTTGGTGTTGTCGAGAGTTCTGGTATTAAAGTTTATTGTCTTAGGTTTATGGATGAGATTTTTTTCGCGGTTTCTGGTTCTAGGGATTGCGCTATTAGTTTTAAGTCTGAGATTGAGAGTTATTTGAAAGAGTCGTTGATGTTGGATGTTGGTGATCAAACCGATGTGCTGCCTTGTGTAGGGACTGGTCGCGGTGTTCGGTTTTTAGGTACATTGGTAAAGAGGAATGTTGAAGAGAGTCATGCTGTGAAAGCGGTTCATAAGATGAAGGATAAAGTTGAGTTGTTTGCTTTGCAGAAGCTCGAGGCTTGGAATTACGGGACGGCTAGAATAGGGAAGAAATGGTTGGGTCATGGTTTGAAGAAAGTAAAGGAATCAGAGATCAAACATTTAGCTGATAGTAGTTCTCTCCTTAGTAAGGTTTCCCATTTCCGAAAACCCGGGATGGAAACCGATCATTGGTATAAGCACTTGTTGAAGATATGGATGCAGGATGTTCAAGTAAAAAACACCAAAAGTGAAGAAAATGTCTTGTCTAAGTTCGTTGGGGAGCCAGCTCTTCCGCGAGAGTTGACAGATTCCTTTTATGAGTTTATGAAACAGACAGAGAAGTATATATCTGCTGAGGCAGAATCAATTCTCAAGCTTTTGCCGAATAATAACAGTTTGACAGAACAGGTGATAGCAAAAACCGAGATCATTGCTCCTGTCTATGCTATAAAAAAGCGCCTCGAGAGATATGGATTGACTACATCAGAAGGATTCGCGCGATCTGCTAATTTGCTTGTCATGCATGATACGGGCGAAATTATTGATTGGTTTTCAGGGATTGCTTGCCGCTGGCTGAAATGGTACGAGAGTTGTGCCAACTTTAATGAGATAAAGGTTTTGATATCCGATCAAATTAGGAAATCATGCATTCGTACTTTAGCAACCAAGTATCGGATACATGAAACAGAGATAGAAAAGCGGTTTGATGAAGAACTTAGCAGGCTTCCACCAACACAGGACACGGAGAAGGAGTCAATATATGAAGAATCGGCTGTTCAAGTTTTCGACAACGATGAGGCGTTAATGTATGGAATTACGTATAGTGGTTTGTGTTTGTTGTCTTTGGCAAGAATTGTGACTGAAGCAAGACCGTGTAATTGTTTTGTAATAGGCTGTTCAGCTCCAGCACCAAGAGTCTATACACTTCATGTAATGGAAAGGCAAAAGTCTCCAAGCTGGAAAACCGGGTTTTCGACCTGCATTCATCCAAGCTTAAATAAACGGCGATTAGGATTGTGTAAGCAACATTTGAAGGATTTGTATCTTGGTCATATATCACTTCAGTCCGTTGACTTCGGTGCATGGAAATGAGTGTCTTCAGTTTTGTGATCATAAACTTTATCAGGATGTTTGGTTTAAACTTTGGTCATCATGTATTTCTTCACTTCATCGAAGATGAAGGTTCTATTGGAAATGAATTGCATTGCTGAGACGGAATTCAATACTTACTACTTGCCGGCAGATTTTCTAAAGGTATAAAGGTGATTCTTCTTGGCCTTCAACTATGAGTTTTTAAGTTTTGTTGAATAATTTGTATTTGAGTACTGCTGAATACTACGAGAGTAGTTTCATAAGAATAGCAAGAATTTATACGTGTCCTGTTTTAGATAAACTAAAATCTATTATATCCGTCTCTGATGGGAATCATGTGCGTGCTTTGGTGAAATCTACAGATCAGATTACTTCGTGCGTTGTTATTTGTTGCTTGGTAATAATAAGTATTATCCTTTATATTGTAACTGATCGTGCTATTTGCACCTGTTGTAGAGTCCTCAAAGAATGAAAACAACTATCTTAGAATTCAAGTGTCAGCTTTAAAGAGTTTTATTGTGAATTTAATTATAACTTAATCTTCTTTTGTAAGGGCAAGCATGTTACCTTGGAAGATCTTGTTGAAGATTTCAAATTATGATGGATCATTTGACTTAAGTAATAATTTGTCTGAGCTGAAGCAGTAGCCTATGGTGTAAAATTAACACCTTATCATCCTACATCAGGTAAGCATCTTTTCACCATTTTACTATAGGTTTTACTGCGGAGTAACTTGTATGTACCCCTCAATTATCTGTTAAAATATAAGAAAATTTAATTATTTATTTACTTTTTGTCTATTTAACTACTCTTTTATTTACATGAAACAAGTTACCATGAAGGATATTTGAGAATACACTTACCTTTTTATGAAATCAAGAAAATTAATCACACTTAAAACAAATTCCTAATAAGTTTGAAGGTAGTTATTTTTGTTCACCACAAGACTAGATGGAATACCTTTCAAGAGAAACCTCTTATAGTTGATAAATTCAGGAGATTGTCAAGTCATAACAATAGCCAATAATAGATAGTCATTTATAAAATACAATTAACCTAAGCTATTACATAAATTCAAACAAGTTAGCCATAGAATAGGAACTTACTTTCAACAAATCGAAACTAAACTTTCAACATGACCCTTGGCCAAGTGCCAACATAAATAATTGTTAGTTCTGTTATCAATAATAGTTTTATGCACCGTAATTCCTGTTCGCACCACTCTATTATCTTTCCAATTATACAAAATTGCTTCCCTTTCTTTATTACTATGTAATATCAATGTATTACCTTCCCCATAAAGAAGCAAGGGTATGAATCGAAGATGATAATCCAGTGCATTCCAACTAAAGTCATAATCTAATTGAAGATTTTGATAACTAATTTTAAGAAATTGAGTCCAAGACTCTTCGACCCCAAATTTCTTCATTTGCCATATAATAAGATAGGTTACCTTGTAAGAATAAGAAAAACAAAGGCAGTCCCCTAACACACCAACATTTGGTTCTATAGGAGGCACCTCATGAAATCCCCGAGGCAGCCAATAGTGATTGTATGTCACAGTCCCCAAATCAAGTGAAACAATAACAAATTGCTCAACAGTAAAGTCCTTCACATCATACCCATTGTACCAGGTGTTATTGTGAATAGCCAACCGGTTAAGAGTGCCACTAAAAAACGCACCATCATACCAAGAATGACCCAGTCCACGATAGTCCAAGTGAAGAGGAATTGTCGGGAAACTTTCAATATTTCTCCAAACATTATCACCGAAACTGAGGACTTTCACCTCGCTTGTCAATTGATCACGAATGTAACGGGACACCACCACTTTACAAGTATCTGGTATTATCACAACCAAACATGAAGCTTAAACGTGAATCACCCAAATTACAAAAATACCCAATTTTTTTAGATGTTGTTCTGGTGGCTGGGTTCCATAAACGGAACCAGTACTCTTGAAACCCACTGGTGAAAGAATCACCAGCCAAACATATCAATCCATTGCAGGAACCAACTATACGAGAGTATCCTTTGTCGTTCAAATGATAGTAATCATCCACAGAAAGGCTGAACGATGGGTTCTCAATTAAACAATGTATGGGGCATGGAACGATACAGTAATCCAAATCCCATTCATCATTACTGCCATAGGGGGACTCGCCTGGGATTTCTGTGATGTGATGTGTGATTAGTGTGAAGAGCAGATTTCGTGATGGTGATCTCTTGAGGTGTAATTTCACAAAAGCGGGATCAGAGATGAGTATTTTCCAAGATTTACTCACACCTGAGTCGCACAAGAAATTTCACATCGAGAAAGGATAAGACCTCGCTGATGAGATCGTTTGGGAGGACCACCAGTGATGGAGACATAGATGTGGCTGATTGTATATTACAATATGAACAGATCCGTTGTGGTTCTAACCTAAAATGATTGTATTGTGTATATTGACCGTGTAAATATGTCGGGGATTACATATATTTATATCTTATTAAACTACCATATAAAATTTCCCGCAAAAAGCTACTCCAGGAATTATGTTGGAATCTCATGAAACCATGACAATGCTTCCTTCCTTGCTTACATTCAATACCATTTAATCTGTATCACGTATCATTAAATTGGATAGCATGCATTGCTATCATTGTATTAGTTGTAGGATTTTCATTTACACAAAAATATACATTTTGCATGAAGTGGTAATTAATGTCCCATCACATATTCCAAGTTTCCTACTATGTTCCTTTACTTTCATTTGATGTTTGAAATGATCAATAATGTGTTATATGTTAAACTTATGACGATGCACAAGTTTTTTTAGCTTATATAACAGTTGATAATGTAATTAACATCAATTTCCTTGTTATTGTAGTGGGTGTTATGATCAAATTATGTGCTCAATGCACTTAGCTTGGCCTCCTACAATGGCATCAAGGCGAGCGAGGGACTGAATGATATGGAAAAAGAAAAACGCTCAAAGTTTGACAGTGTTTGAGGTTGCAATCTGGAGGAGTTTTAACCTTTTTAATGAAAAAGTTTGTTGCTTGAGTATTTTTTTTTTTTACAGCAAGAGTTAATTGTGTAAATTAGAAAAGATGGAGTGGTATAAACTATAAACTACTCTCCTTTTTATTGAAAGAGTACTTTAACAAGCATCATGCCTTGAGCATTAGTGAATATATTAATTACCATTGTCAATAAGGATCTTTAAATGTTTCTTTAAACCAATATTTTAAAAACTCAACTGAAGATTAATTTGGCAAGACCTCAGATCATGGTTCAACTGTGGTTGAATCAGATAACAAGTTTGTGAATAAAAAAAGGTAAAAAAAAAATATAAAATGAAACTCAGTTGAAATACTCATTTTTGACATAATGACATGTAGTTTAACCCAATTCAATTCCAGTTCAAACATGTTGTAATGTGACTGGGATTAAACCAACTGATGAACGGGACAATTCACAATTCAACCGGCTGAACTGCCTACTCGGTCCGGCTTTTGAAACATTACTTTAAACCTTTGAAATCCTTGACATAATATTTCAAATATGGTTTCACTATTTTGAGGATTATATATAAAATTGAGAAATGTAACGCTTAACCTTTAGTTGTGTTCACTGATATCACATCTCTTAGCAAAATATAAACACACTTAATTTGGTAGCAAAAACATTTCCATCCATTAACCTTGTATACATAAGCTCATATTATCAACATAGAATGAACTACTTTGCCATGCTTTTAAAGTAAAAGTAAAAGTGGTCACAAAAAGTGATCACTTAAGATACAGTGTCCACACTTGAAGTCTCTGGCTGAATTTGAGATTCCACTTGAACTTGAGAAACTTCTGCAGGAGAGCTTTCAGGTGGAACAGATATCGATGCATCAGTTGCAACACTCTCAGTTTGAATAGATGATGATAGTTCTGTCTCAGCGGGCGCGATGCTCTCGGGTTGAACAGGTGATGATAGTTCTGTCTGAGTAGGCACATCGCTCTCTGTTGGAACAGACGATGATAGCTCTGTCTCAGTAGACACAGAGGGCGCTTGAGTAATTTCTTGTGTTTTGAACTCGTTGATGTAGTAACTAAGTGATGGTCCTGAGTATTCGACTTTTTGGACCGGAGGAGGAGAATTCTTACCAACCTGTAGAAGTATTGATGATGCCGCGGCAATTGAGATCAGTGCAAGACCACCAGCAATTGCTGCTGTGTTCTGAGCTCCATCAGAAGAAGAACCAGATGTTCCTGAACTTATAGCACTTTCTGCCACATAAACTGCTGGCTGGAAAAGGTCAGTAAGTGTTAGACAAACATTGAACGCCATAGAAAATTTAAGGACCTAGATTCTTAAGGCATCATTTATATATTGTGTGTCTTATCATTTATATAAAAATCGTAGCATGACTTTGTGCCTGTTTGGATTGACTTATCATTTATCTACTAGTATAACCACTTGTGAAACTGATTGAGAGAGATAACTGAATTAGCTTATGTAATTTTCAGCTTATTTTCATAAGCTCTCCAAGGACCAAGAGAGCTTACAAAAACAACTTATAACTTATATGAAATAGAAATAGTTTATTCATAAGCACTTCTATGACAAGTGCTTCTGCTCTAAGCGCTTAATTAAGTTTTTTGTTTGAAGAAGTAGCGCTTAATGTAAGGATATTTTAGTCAAAATATATTACAATTTATAAACTCGTCTCCTCTTCCATTCAAATTTTCCCCTTTTGATAGGAGCAAAAATTGAATCAGGAAGAGTTTTTCTACCCTGAGTCCCCTCCCTCCATTTTTCCTCAACCAGATACTGTAAAATTGATATGTAGAGACTAACAAGATAGATATGATTCATACATAATACTCTCTTGTATCACTTGCATGTTTTGCTATACGTTTACATGCTCAACAAAATCAAAGGGACATATTCACACATGCACACATATAGATCAAAGGAATAACAAATTATGAAACAAGCACAACTTTAATTCCTTAATAAAAGAAAAATTCTAACCTCGACTGAATATATATTTGTCTGTCCAGCAGTATCCTTTTCAACATAGCCTGTCCAACCCTGCTTACGACGTGGTGGATATGTACCTACTACTTTTGTCTTCTCCTCTGCTAACCATTCCATACTCACCTTCCCAACCTGCACCACCATCGACAGATGATTAGCTTCTTTTGCCTTTTGTTCATCTTGATTAGAAATTTGGGTTGTACATATGGTTCAATAATTGGAAACACGTTGAAACTTATGTGAATGTGAAAGTACTGATATGAAGCAAATTTCATTTATACTAATGTGTATTCAGCATTTCATATAGAAAGACACCGACAACAAATGAACGTTCTACATTTTTCCTTCTAAGACTATATAATTCTGTGTTGATGATAAATTATGCTAACATTTGTTCTCTTCCTAATTCAGTAATTTATAAATTACTATACTACAGTCCATGGTTTATAAATTGCAGTCCGCAATCGCAAATGCAGCCACTATATAAAGGATTTTGAGGTCCTGCAACGAAATTGCAACCACAATTTTGACCGTGTCTTCACGCAATATAAAAAGATTTGTAGTGTAACCGCAACCACAGGTTCTATATGAAAAAATAACAAAAATAACCAAAAAAACAATATTCAAATTGACCTGTAATCAAATCATATAAAGGTCCAAAACCAATATAAACAAACACCCTTTTTATAAGCAAAGCATAATACCAACAGATGTAGCTACTTAGCATATTACAATGAAAAATATGTTAAAACAATATGTTTTACTTTGGACAAAGCTATAATATATATTATATACCTAGTTTTCCTTAATTTTCTCAACTACCAAACAAACATACAAAGTAAAACAAATAAAACAAAAGCAAACAATTAACTAAATATGGTTTGAGAATTGACTGAACTAACTTCCTTATCAGGGGCACATTCTTCATCATTGCAATCAGACTCAGAAGAAGCTCTAACAATGAACATGCATGAACTTCTCTTGTTAATCTTTTGTTGCTTCAAGGAGAATTTCCTTGTTGAAAAGGCACATGTGTTGGTTGTTATGGTAGCTTGCAATGCACAAGCCATTATTGGTAATGAATGAGAGTTTTTGTGTTAGAGTTTGAAGTCTAAAGTAAAAGAATCTTAAAAGAAAAACACAGCACAGAAGAAAAAGATTCCAATTATGGTATTTTGGTTTGGTTTTTGATGGAGAAAGAAGGTTTATGGTTTGTGTGTGTGTGTTAAGATGGGTGGTTTGTGGTAGAGTTTGAAGAGACTTGTTTAGTAGGGTATATCTACTTTCTTTGTTTCTAGACCACACAAGTGGTATAATGAAACCGTGGACAATTTTAGGCTTTCCAACAATTTTTGCACAACAAATTATGCTGAAAAAAGTGGAAAATTATTTGAACATTGTATTTTTATATTGTTGTAATTTTATTAATAGTTTTTCTCTCTTCTAATCAAACTAACATTTGTCATTTTTGTCTATTTTGTTAGGGTTGTTCATAAATTGTTAATTTTTGGTTGTTCAAATATCATTACTTTTAAAAAAAATAGTATATTCATTTGGAATTACATTCTCTCTAAAGCTTGAGCAACTTTACTAACCTTAAAGTCATACATAAAACACATGTCTAAATAGCACAAAAGCTTTTAATTTATTCAAAAGCATACCTCGTATGGATAAATGGCTTCATAAACGCTTATTATGATAGATGCTTACGTAAATCTATTTCTATAATAAAAGATTAAAATAAAAGTTAAATTGTTTTCATATAAGCTACTCTCTTCGTTCTAAAATAATCAATTTAGTTGATTGATTCACACGGATTAAAAAAATCGTATAAATTAAAAAGAGATAAGAGTACTTTCACAGAAGTTTTATGTATTGGTTTATTAACATTTACAAAATTGAAAAAAGTTAATTAATGTGGTATTAAAATTTCAAATGAGTTCATCAATTTTTTCCTATGCTCTTCTCACGCGTCTTTATTTTTTTTACCAAACGCACTTAGGATTTTTGGATAAAATGATTTTTCCTCCTATTTTTGGTTGCAAACATGAGCTTTTCACCAATTTAAATTATAAAATCCCAAAACATAAGTGGCTCATATTTTATAATCCGAAACTTCATACAAATAGACGCATTTCTTGTTTTTTTTTTATTATAAAATTTGAGCATGATACACTCCTCTTCTGCCAATAATTTAGAGGAAACATGTTTAGATTAACACAAAGACAGAGTCAATTTGTAACAGGATAACCATACCAGATTACAAATCATTTAGATTAATAGCAGTTTTGGCCCTCTATGTTTTAAGAAGTTGCGATTTTGGCCCCTAACAAAATAAAATACAAAACCGCCCCCTAAGTATTGCCCCTTTTGCAGTTTTGACCCCCCGGGCCAATTTTGACCAAGTCAAAGCTGACGTGGATGCCACATGTGTATTTTATTTTATTTTTTTAATTATTAAGATAATAATTTTTTTATTTTTTAATTAAAAAATAAAAAAATTACCATAGTTAGGGGGTCAAAATCACAATTTTTTGAAATATAAGGGACCATAACTGCTATTAAGCCATAGTTATTTCCATCGACTCTTAGTTGAAAAATCATGTTTTAAAGTTATTTCGAATTATTGCTATATACACCATCATGTTATTATTATAATCAAAAACCTACATTTTAAAGTCATTCAATTAACGATGTATATTATTTTTATTATATAATCATCAAGATAATGATGAGATAATGTGGGATGTCACGTGAGAATAACAACATGGAGTAAGTAGGAAAGAAAAAAAGTAGTGAAAAGTGATTTGGAGTGTTGGAAAAGTTACTCGTTTGAAAACATAACCGAAAGTCCAACCCACTTTGAGGCCCATCGTTCTGAACCACCTCTCGTCTGCCATCTACTCAACTCACCGGAAAACCCAGCCGGAGTTCGTCGTCCGCCGCCACAAACAGCCAGAAACTCCGTCCAGGTTTGCCTTCTTTTTCGAATTTTGCTTCCCTTTTCCTGTAACGCACCCAATGATGCAATTCAAGCACGATTTGCAGCGAGAAACTCCGTTTTGATAATTTTTTTGCTTAAATTTAATGGTTATATTATAACTATTTTTTGAATTGGAATTCATGAAATTCTGTAAATTTCAAATGATTTTGTTTGGTACAAACTTGTGTTTGCACAATTTGAAATTGAGAATTATCTTGTTTAGGTTATTTATTGGTATGGTATGTATATATGAATTTCTCATGTTTGTTAAATCACATGTTGAAGACACTGTTGACAAACAACGGGTATAGAGCTACATCGTAGCGGAATTTTAACAAATCGTTGTTGTTCTGCCATATGTGATTTAGTGTGTGTGTGTGTGTAGTGATATTATTGTGTTGTAGCTTACCAAAATTTTAACAAAGGGATAGTGTTTTGCGATATGCAACTTGGTATGAAATATGGTCAAATAGTGGCTATATCTAGAATAGAGGAAATTTAACAAACTGGTATTGTTCTATGATACGCGATTAAGTCGAAAGTGTGGTTAAGTAGCAGCTATAGAAGTGCTAATGTACTGTAGCAGCTATAGAAGTGCTAATGTACTGTAGCAATGAAGAATTTTAAGACCATTTTTAGTGATGCACGATTGACAACACTGGTTGAACAAGTTGTTTTATATTCATGAATTTTTTGCAAATATTTGACTAGTGCAACTTAGAATCATGCACTATTTGTTTTGAAAGATAATGGGCAGGGCTTAATAATAGAAATTAAATATTGAAATTTGTTCTTATGTTGTCAATACCAGTTTTCCTCATAACTTGGTTCTTTTCCTTGCTTAGTAGCGTGACATTTTTGTTCCAGTGGAGGTTGTCTTCTTTACGATAAGTTGTGCTATGCAATTGTTAAATCAGGCTTTACTTGTTTCTTCAGAGAGCTAAATACAACGCTTTTAATTATAGAATCTCTGTTCAACTTTTTTCTTAGTTAGTATCACTTTTCCTACAACTACAAACATATTCTCTGCATATTTGGCATGTGTTCTAGATTTTTGGCAGCTGTTGTTGCCATTTTTTGAGCCATACAAATGAAAAACATGCATCTTTTGTTTCTTTTGAAAGCTTGCATAAGGAGTTTAACCATGAAATTTTGGATTTTGGTTCCTTTAAATTTAGTGTGAGTTGTTTTTGGAAATTAAGGTTTAGTTGTGTATGCGTCTTTATCTGGAAGTGTGTAGTGTTAAAATTATTATTTTTGTCGCTCATTGAATGAATTGCTTCCGGTCCTGTAATTAGTCTTGCAATGTATAATTTATTCTGTATTTTATGTTTCGTAATATATAGATTTCAGTGTTTCTAGAGAGGTGGTCTGAAAAATTCTTATGTGCTTTATTGCATGCTTAGATTTTGCAATTGTTGGTTGTTAACGGATATATTTCAAACCAAATCCGCGTAGTTTATTTATATAGAAATTGAGAAGCCTGCAACTATATTTTGAAGCATTATGTGGTTTTCAATTTCCAATGCACTTTAGGTGATATATAGTCATAAAACTCCTATAAAATTTTAATATCAACTAGCCAAACTTGTTAAATTTAGTAATTTAGTCTTTGATCTTGTCTGAAATTGACTTTTCTAAAAGCTTCAGAACAGCTAAAGTTCATAAATGATTTTATATCTTATACTTGATCTCACGCCAGAGATTTTTGTACTTGTATTGTGGATAATGCATATGCCTGCCCTATCTTTTGTCTGAATTTGGTTATAACGGAGGCCACAAGGATTGAAGCCTCCACTATTTGATCTTAGAAATTTTGTTATGCTTCAAACCATCTGTCTTTAACAAAATGTTGACCTTTGGCTTCTAAATTTGCAGTTCAGCTTATCAGAGTTAATACGACTGGTTTTTTATCTGGCTATTTTCTTTACCTGCAGGGCATGACTTGTATGTTTGTTGTTAGTTCTAAATTGTTTATAGACAGTGTTCTTTTTAACTTTTGAGTACTAAGTATGGATTTTCTTACTGATTACCATTCCAATGTCATTTAGTTTTTCATGAGTTTAAGATCCTGCCTCTCACTAGAACAACTTAAATATATATTGTTATTGCATTTTGATATTTTAGTTAATAGAGACCGCAGAGTGTAGTGTTTGATAACAATGACCGATATATATTAATGTTTAACTAAATTGTTTGATGATAATTGAGACTTATGGGCATAACTTGTTACAGCTATTGGAACCTCAGATCATGGACACTCAGAAAAGCCAAGCTGAAAAGCCAACCTCATCAGCTGCTGTTGCCACTTCTTGTCGAAAGAAGAAGCATGAAGAAGCCTCATTCTTGGAGGATGTGAAGGATCACATTGACGAGTTTATTCATGCTTCTATGGATGAACACAAAACCTGCTTTCAGAAAACAATTAAGAAGGTTTGTACTTTGTAACAAAGCTATCCTGTTAAATTTATTTGCACCACATTCTTTGTCATTTGCTGATATAGTGTGGTTTTGGATCTATTTCAGATGTTTGGTTTGTCTAAGGTAGTTGCTGAAGCGAACGCCAAGGCTGCAAAAGAAGTTGAAAGTTCTTTGCCTCTTCAGACAATTTTAAAAGAGTAAATTTGTTGTTTTTTAACCACTACGTTTAACCGAGCCATGTGGTAATAATCCACACATATTTTGTTATATTTATGTTAGGATTTAGTTAAATAAATGGAGAGAAGCTGTTTTATTTTATAAAATTTTGCTTATAGAAACTCCATTCATGAGTTGTTGTTTCAGTTTGTTTCTCCAAAGAAATGGAGAACCGAATCACTATTATTTAAGATGTATAAAGGTATATGGACACATTACTATAACTCCTGAGATACATTTTGTCTTAATACACCACAAATAGAGACATCTTTATACACCACAAACAGTAATAGCATAGCTTTCCCTGTTCGTATCTACTCTTTATTGAGAAATGGAGATGATCTCTACTTGTTTTTTCCAATACGGTTGTTGTGCTTTATTTTTGTTGAATTTCATAGTTGACAGTTTTATCACTCCATCCATATCACATTAATTGTCAATGTGGGCTATGGTGTGAAGTCTATAGTCCGTACGAAAGCAATCTTGCCTAATCGTTTTGTCCGTCAACTTGATGATACACTAGAGGACACCTTTTTGAAAATAAGAATGATGTCTTGGTGGGCAAGATCTTTAGCTTGTTGATGATCCAGACCCCTTCCTAGAAACACAATATCGGCACCTCTGTTTACATAAAAGATTCTTCTGAATTTTCTACAATTTCAAAATCTGGGGTGGTGTTGTTTCGACGATTTGATTAAAAACTCTATTGGTGAATGACTTGATGGGTTTCCAAGTTATTCTGGTTTTACTACTTGCTTGAATCCTAAGCTACATGCCATGGCTGAAGGAATTGGCCTGGCATGATGGGCACAAACTTAATATTAGACTTAATCAGACTCAAATAGTCTCTTGATAATGACTAAGGACGATGTCTAACAGACTCATCCTTATGCTCATATTATTGGTCTTCTTAACTCAACTCAGAATTTGAGTTTTCAACACTTTTGTGTGTAAGAAATTCTTTATTGCCTGTGTTTGTGTGGTGTGTCACCGCTGTTGTATGTATAGAGCACATTTTATGCAGATGATGATTGCTCTTTTGGTCCTTCTATTTGTCCTTTGTCCTGAAAAACAACTTTCAAGAGTTATCTTCCGATGTCTTTAAAAACACAAAAAATACTGAAAGAGTAGCCATTATGCAGATTGGTTGGCGAAATTCATAACCATAATGAAATATGGTTAACCCCTCTTCTTGCATTTTTTTGTTGTTATTTATTTTCCATTCATAAAAAAAAATGGTGGCAGTAATAACTAATAATTTCCAACTCTCAATTCTCCTCACTTTCTTTGCCACTTCATCGGTGAACGATGTTGGAATTGGAAATATCTTGACAGTGCACGAAAATTTGAAGATATTTTGTTTGGTCAACACTGAATTATCTTGATATTACACCAAAACTTGAGGCACCAATTCTAGGCATTGAACACGCAAACTTTTTTTTTTTTTTTAGAGGGAACACGCAAACT
>Ga0228710_1000523_pt1 | contig 49370 bp, 27 predicted proteins | sample MedpolnodulmetaG_FD_177995 | JGI IMG/M metagenome (GOLD analysis project Ga0228710, IMG submission 177995) | Root nodule microbial communities from Medicago polymorpha collected in Santa Monica, California, United States - pink nodules | ecosystem: Host-associated > Plants > Roots > Nodule... | reverse complement strand
GTTCTCATTCTTGCAACATTATTCTCTGTTCTCTTACGCTATCTTCCTTTGTTTTTTTCCTTCTCTTTTCCTTCTTATTAAACCCTTCCCTCAAAACTCATTTTCACCAACAACAAAAAAAAAAAAACTTGAGAGAAAAAACTTGCACAAAACACAAAATGAGTTTCGGAGTTTCCTACGTTCTTCACCTTGTTTTACTGTTTTTTATGATGTTTGTTGCTGTATGGTCTCAAGATGATGTTGTTATGCAAAAGCTGAAAAGTTCTATAAAATCATCAAGCAATGATCTTGATTGGTCAGACAAAGATTGTTGCAAATGGAAGGGAGTTTCGTGTAGCGGAACGATGGTCACTGAAATTAATTTAGGACAACTCAATATTCAAGGTTCTTTACCAAAAGAATTAATGCAACTCACTGCATTAACTCGTTTCGACTGCAGTCAAAATGGGTTTTCTGGAGGTTTTCCATACATGCCAAATTCACTTCAGAAGTTGTATATCAGCAACAACAGTTTCACTTCCATGTCAAATGATTTCTTCACCAACATGAGTAATTTGATCGAGGTGGTAATTGATTCTAACCCTTTTCCTCAGTGGCAAATTCCTTCTAGTCTTAAGAATTGTTTAGCCCTTAAGCTTTTTTCGGCTAATAGTGCCGGTTTAGTTGGTGTAATCCCTGAATTCTTTGGAAATGACACTTTTCCAAGTTTGACAGATTTGAAGGTATCTTATAATTCTCTTGAAGGTAATTTGCCTAATAGTTTATCTGGTAGTTCTATAGAGAACCTTTGGGTGAATAATCAAAATGGTAATAATAAACTCAATGGTACACTTTCTGTTTTGCAAAATATGACATCATTGAAAGTAATTTGGGTTCAAAGTAATGCTTTTACTGGTCCTATACCTGATTTTTCAAATCATGATCAATTGTCTGAAGTTAGTTTTAGGGATAATCAGTTAACCGGTGTTGTCCCGCAGTCTTTAATTTCGCTTCAAAGTTTGAAAGCTGTGGCTTTGACGAACAATCGTCTTCAAGGGTCACCTCCTAAGTTTAAAGATGATGTTAAGGTTGATAATGATATGGATAAAGGGATTAATAGCTTTTGCATTAAGGATGTTGGTCAACCATGTAGTCCACTTGTTAATGCTTTGCTTTCTGTTGTTGAACCTTTTGGTTATCCTCTTAAACTTGCTCAAAGTTGGCAAGGTAATGATCCTTGTCATGGTGGTTGGTTAGGGATTGTTTGTTCTAGTGGTAACATTTCGATTATCAGCTTCGAGAAAATGGGTTTTTCCGGTAGTATATCTTCTAGTTTTGCAAGTTTTAGTTCTGTGACAAAGTTGCTTCTAGATAACAATCATCTCACCGGCAATATACCTAAGGAGCTTGCTAGTATGCCGGCTTTGAAAGAGCTAGATGTTTCGAATAATGCCTTGTATGGTCAGATACCGTCGTTTCGCGGAGATGTGGTTGTTAAAACCGATGGAAATCCTGATATTGGGAAGGACAAACCTCCTGTCTCTCCCGGCTCTAGTTCTGGAGGTGAATATAAGAGGAAACTTAGTGTTGGAGCAATTGTTGGGATTGTGTTGGGGATTGTTTGCTTAATTGGTGTAGGGGTTTTGATATTTGTTATGTGTGGAAGAAGACATAATAAGCGTGATGGTAAAGTTCAAACTCCAAATGCAATAGTGGTCCATCCTCGTCATTCAGGTGATGGAAATGGCGTGAAAATAAGTGTTGCAGCAGCCGGAAGTTCCAGTGTCGGCGTTGCAGGAGGAACTGGTGGATTTAGTCCACCGAGTAGTGTTCGAAATGTGGAAGCTGGTAATATGGTGATTTCAATTCAAGTTTTAAGAGAAGTTACCGACAATTTTAGCGAAAAAAACATATTGGGGAAAGGCGGTTTCGCTACTGTATACAAAGGAGAATTGGACGATGGAACAAAGATTGCAGTGAAAAGGATGAAATCTGAAATGGTTGGTGAAGAGGGGTTGAACGAGATCAAGTCCGAAATCGCGGTTCTCACTAAGGTTCGACACAGGCATTTGGTTGCACTCCATGGCTATTGCTTGGACGACAATGAGAAACTTCTTGTCTTTGAATACATGCCTCAGGGAACTCTTAGTCAACATCTCTTTGACTGGAAAGACAATGGGTCGAAACCACTCGGATGGAAATGCAGGCTTTCCATTGCCTTGGATGTTGCTAGAGGTGTTGAATATCTTCATGGTCTGGCTCAGCAAATTTTCATCCACAGGGATCTGAAACCATCAAATATTTTGCTTGGAGATGATATGCGCGCTAAAGTAGCCGACTTTGGATTAGTTCGGCTTGCTCCAGAAGGACAAACTTCATTTGCGACTAGACTTGCAGGAACTTTTGGTTATTTGGCACCAGAGTATGCAGGTAGGTGATCACATGTTAATTATAATTTAGGAATATTTTTTGTTGCATTACTATTTTTTGTTGCACATGTTAATTGTGTAGGTTTCTACTTTAGTGTCAGATGAACTGCAGAAACAATTTTTTTGCAACATTCTCAAATACTATGCCTTTTTTTTTTATCAAATTTTGTCATGAAAGAACTGTATTGAGAAAAAATGATGACAAATAGTTTTATTAAATTTACTAGAGGAATAAAAATTGACCTAAAATCAGGTTTGTAATTTTAGCACTGAACATAAAATGGATTTTCAAAGTATTTGTTTAAACTTTTGAAAATAAATAGAAGCTTGAAAAAGACTGAAATTTGAAAATAACTGCAAGCAGGTCCTTATCATCTGTAGCCAATTCACATGCCTTGTGTTGTTCTCTATACCTCGCCGATTGATTTTTAGTTTTTAGTTCATTAGAAAGAATATTTGGGAGCTAGCATTACCTAAAAACGGGCAAACATGATTCATATTGTTCGTGTGATTGTCTGTCTCTGTGTGTCTATATTTTGTTGTTAAATGTTATATAAACTCTAGCATATTTGTAATTTTTCTCCTTTCTTGTTCAACTCGCTAACTCATTTAAATGGTATATGATTTGTCACAGTCACGGGTCGAGTCACCACAAAGGTAGACGTATACAGCTATGGCGTGATTCTTATGGAGATGATAACCGGAAGAAAAGTAATTGAGAACAGCCAACCAGAAGAGAACATACACCTCGTTACATGGTTCCGAAGGATGCTACTAAACAGAGACTCATTCGGAAAGGTCATTGATCCAGCAATGGACATAGATGAGGAAGGCTTGGAGAGTTTCAGGACTATTGCAGGTTTGGCCAGCCAATGTTGTGCAAGGGAGCCTCATCAGCGTCCCGACATGGGACATGTAGTGAATGTGCTAGCACCTCTTGTCGAGATTTGGAAGCCGGCTGAACCTGATGCTGATGACATGTATGGGATTGACTTGGATATAAGTTTGCTTCAAGGACTTAGTAAGTGGCCGAATCTTGAAGGAACGAGCAATGCACTTGAAGTTTCGAATTCTTCTTCGATGGCTGCTAGTTGTGAGTATACACAGTCAAGTATCCCTCCTCGGTCTCCTGGATTTGCCAATTCTTTTACATCTGCTGATGCGCGATGAAATTTGATGTACATTATTCAACTTTTTCCGCTTTTTCCGACCGTTAAAGTTTCCTTTCAAGTTTGTTTCATGACATATATTTCACCGTAGTTGATTCTTTCAACTAGCCCTTTTTTATTTGTCTTTTTCTATAGAGATTTTTCAATTTCCTAGTACTTAAGAAACAATTAAACTTTTTAGTTCTATTGATCAAGAAAAATAGGACTTAGTTACTCATATCAAATATGTTATTTTACTATTTTTCTACTTTTTTTTTTTTCTCCTTTAGCAAGTTTGTTGCAATAGTCTAATGAATGAGTCTTGTTATTGGACCACCAAAAGAAGTACCGTTCCACACCCTCAACATATTGGTGAACTATCCTCAAACATACATTTTAATAACGAATTTTGTTTAACTCCCTATAAACAATATGCACACAAACTCAACATTTTTTCATTTGAATATGGATAATTTTTGAACGGAAATATTAGTACTAATTACTAAACTGTTTTTATTATGGTCACACTAAATTAATTGTTGGAAAATGCTTAAGGGATAGTAGCCTATTTCCATATCTTCGATGAACTTGAGCATTTGCTAGCTCTATTCCCAAACCATCCATGAGGAATAGACATGTAATGAAAAAAATACCATCGAAAAGACATAATTAAAATTATTATAAGGAACAAGAAATGAACAATAATATTTTCAAAGTTGAGAAATTTTGTTTCTTAGCTTGAACAACCAAAAATAAAAATGGAACGTATTGAAAGGTAAATATGTATCTAAGAATGTTTTCAAGATAATGTCAAGGACAGTCAAATTATGGTTTATATTGTACTAGGAAAGTGATTCACTTATGGCATCCGTTGTGATTATAAAAAAATCATACAAAAATAAAGTAATGGTAATTTCATTTCGAAAACATCAAATTAAAGGTGCTTCTTTGTTTCAACTTTGATTGACCTAATTCAGTGTCATGATAATTTTCCAAACCAAAATCATGGCATTAACCTTTAAAACGGAGAAATGATTCATAGACACCCTTTTTCCCATATCACTTTTGTACACACACCATGTGGCAGGGTATTTTAGTAATTTCGCAAACCTTTTTTGTATTTTTTTCAATCCTTTCACTCCTCCAATCCTCCCCGTAACAGTAAACACACCCTCACCAATCCTCCCCTGTAATTGTGAAACACACCCTCAAACATTCCTCTTCTCTCACCACTCTTTTAAGCGAAGGCAGTGGGGGTTCAAATCCGGCATGTTCTATCTGAGATCTCGCCGGCCATGGTGTCACCGGATTCAGATTCAATCTTTGCTTTCCACTGTCAAGGATTCTTCTTACTCAAACAGAACCAGAAAAAAATACAACCCCATTGCCCCTCACAAATAGATCTGTGACGGCGATCGACAGTGGTGGTGGATGAAGGGGCGTGTGGTGAGTCTGAGGCAATGGGGAGATATGGTATGGTACCACTGCTGATATCGAAACAGTGAATACGGTGGACACAGTGAGAGAGAAAGAGAAAACATGGAGAGAGAAAGAGCACGGTGAGAGAGAAAGAAAACATGGAGAAAAAACTAACAGTGAGGGTGAAGTTGTTGCCGCCGTCGCCGGTGGAGGAGAGGGATCGACGAGACAAAGGCAAGGCAGAGGAGAAGAAGATAGAAGTCCTATTCAGATTTTTTTATTTATAAAGTAATGCCACGTGTCGATTTTCTGTGGGGGTGTACAGAGTGTGTATAAAATAGAGTGGTTCATCTATAATCACTCTTAAAACGAACTATGTACATAGCCTCTATTTTTAATTTCATTATTGGAACTATTGATGACCATACATTTTTTGAGAATTTCTTATCACACCCACTATTCTCACACGATTCACAAAATTCTCATTTTATCTCGTTTAGATTATACAAATCGCAGCGTATTTATAAAATTTTGGGACATTGAGTCTGAATTCTATCATAACACATAAGACCAAGTATTTTGCCGATCAATAAACAAAAGTAGCGTTGAAGAATGCTAGCAATACTCGTTTTTGAATACTTTCTCTAACACTCACTCTTTTATTAAGTGGAATGAACATTACTCTTGTCAAATATTTTCTTTCCACCTATATATTTCCATTAAAACCACCACGATTGCTATTAACGTTCTTATGTTTTGAAGAACTGCTTTCACCTTGTGATTCTCTTCCATTTGAATTACCAACCTTCTCAAAGTTGTCAGATATCACACATTTATAAATAATGAACAAAACCTTATAATCTTTCTTCTTCTCCTTGTGCGCAACTTTTTCTTCATAAGTGGCACGATCACCAATGGGTTATATCCCATTCTGCACCAAATCCCATAAATCTTAGAAACCAAACACCACCTTCATTTATTTGCTCCAGTTGTCGTAATTCTTCCCATTGAGAATTGGAAGGTTTTGCAGGAATGTTTCCATGTGTATGTGTCGCGCCATTGACGACTCTTTTCACTTAGAACAAGGCTCATGATGCCAGATGTTGGAAATTGAACTGCTTACTTAGTTCACACACGCACACAGACACGCATTCGCGCGCACGCATGCACGCGTGCGCATACACATCTTAATTAACCGAATCTTTATATATACAAATACTATCATGAGCTTATATTAATAAGGGTCTTGCTAACAAGTGCCCTAAGGACATTGTTTGAGAGAAATCCATTAAAAGAAATTAGTCACTAATATGTTCGTGTTCTCAATGAATAAATTACCTCCTCCATTGAACAACAAAATAAGAAAGATGAGAATGGAACCATTAATTGAGTATTTGGTCATGGTGATTTTTTCCCCTTACTTTTCTCTGGTTCCTGATATTCTAGAGTGAAAAGGCTTGTATATATAGGGAAAGGAAAAATAACTTTTTGCTAGAGAAAATCACAAGAAAACTAAAAAGAGTATCACTATAAGCAATGAGACCAGTGTTACCAAAGTAGTAGCTCGAATCGGTTCTTTGATTCTTCGCGTAGTAGAGATTCATGACCTCTGCTGCATGGTTCCACATTAAGTCGGGTAAGAAACATGCTCCATTTGGTTGTCCAATAGCTGCAAAAATTCAAAATAAAATAACAAATTATATAGACTCAAGAATAAGATCATAATATAAACTAGATAGCTAATGAATGAATGGTAGAAAAATTTAATAAATTAATTAAGTACCTCCTGCTAGCTAGCATCATAATAAGAAAGATCATAATTATATTGAACCAATCGAGTATTTGAAGAACTTCATAGTGAGATTCCTATAGCAATTTTTATTTAAGAAACTAAATTGTTGGTTGGTTGGTTGGTGATAAAGATAATGTTGAGTGAATGAATTAGGAGGCAGGCAGGCACATTATATATATAGCATGAAGAATGAACGTGTATACAGTTTAAACATTCAATCACTTTTCTTAAGTCACTATGGAATTGTAGAAAATGTTGCCGTCTTTCTCAATATTTTACCATTTAAATGATGGGCTTTTCTAACCTATGCAACATTGCATAGGATAAGGAGCATTAAACGTACCACATTTTTCAACAAAAACTATCATATTAATTATCTTTTTTCTTGAAAAATGATAATTTTCTCTATTCTATTAATCATTCTATTTTTTTATAACTACTATATACTGCAAAAACAAATTCCTTGAAAAAAATATACTACAAAAATAATGACTACATCTAGGAATATTTGCATGGAGAATTATCCACGAATTAAATGGGTGCCATGAACGATATTTCTTTGTTCTAACTTATTTCTTTGTTTTTAAATGGGTGCATGGAGAACAATCCTTTTTATTTATTTTTATTTTATCTAACCTATTTTTTGGAATTATCCATGAACGATATTTCTTTGTAATAATATGCACGTGTGACTCAATGAGAGAAATTGAGAAAACGTTAAAGAAATGCATGTGTGACTCAATGAAAGAAATTGAGAAAAATTGTTGAGGGCTTGTGACGGATATCATCATAGAGAAGAAGAAATACTATGTTTCTAATATAAATAAAATATGGGTCATGTTAACCCGTACTTCCGGGACACTGGTTAAGGAAACAAATATAGTAATATTTATATTGATAGTTGTGTAATCAATGCATTAAAAGATTAAAAGTATCTTTTTTAATTTAGAATTTCTTCTTTTAGTAATATTCCCATAAAATATTGAGACAGAGTTGGTCATATTGATCTGTGGCAATTTAAGCGGTGTTTGTGAGTGCCTGAGAAAAACGTAATATATGCTTGTGTGACTTAATGAAATCGTAAATAAGAAATTAGTTGAGAACATATAAGAAAAACGTAAAAATAAAATTGAAAGAAAGTAATTATATAAGTTATTGTGGTATAGCTGTCACATGAGAACAAATAAGTGAGTTTTGAGCACTTGTTAAAAAAAAAATATTTGTCGCAAAAGGAAAAAAAATATTGTGAAAGAAAAAAAGCTCAACTACACATTGAATTGTATTTAGAATTTGACTATTTAGTTCTTCACCAAATACAATAAATAAATTGTTTAATAGGGAAGAGAGATGGAGGGAAAATACAACTCCTTATCATTTTTCAAGAAAATGATAATTAATATGATAGTTTTTATTAAAAAAAATGATACATTTAATGCACCTTATCCTATGCAATGTTGTATAGGTTAAAAAAACCCTAAATAATAATAAAGCAGACTAAATATTTTGGTAAGTTTGTCATTTGTCGGCAAATAAGACTGATTACTTCCTTTAAAGTTTCTATTAGTAGAAATATATTCTTAATTGTGTTTTAATTATTTTTAATTTATTAATTTGTTACTAATATTTAATGGTTATTTTGAATATTTCATTCTCTACAAATTCCAATAGCAAGAAGTAAAACTACGTAATGGTTTTCAATATTTTCTTTCAATGGGACGTGTGCTTTCAATGTTGGAAGTGTTGATGTATTGGAAAGGCAAACTACATGATGACGCAGAATGGAAACAAAGGTTGCAAGCGACAAACGTATCAAAATAAGGGTTTCCGGAATCCACCAAAATTGAGAGAAAAGTCTCGAATATTATTAATGAATAAATGTCTGCCTCTTAGGCTGCATAAGTTCTGCTTATATAATGAAATAAATAACAAATCCGTGGGCCGAAATGAAATAATAATAGAAAGTTCTAGAAAAAAAATTAAGATTTGGCTAAAATAAAATTCTATAAAATTACTAAGGAAACCCTCCTGCATCACTGCAAACCGTTTTTTAACCGACAAGTGTATTGAACACGCCCGTATCACTATTAGTGCCACACTCGATTTGTTCCTTTTCTTTCCCAAAGATTTCATTTTTTTCTCTTTATTCATATTCAACCTTCTCTCTTGTCAAATATTTCATTTCAAATCTGAACCCTCTCTCTTTCTCCCCCCGTTCCATTCTCATTTCTTCTCTTGCTTTTCTTTATTGATTATTCTAGGTTTTCTTTGCTTCATATTCTCATATTTATCATAGCATTTGATTTCATTTCTAACTAAAATTTTATTTTTTGGAGAGTAATTGAGGAACAACGTAGTCTGAATGAGCTTTATTAAGGTAAGATTTATATAATAAGAATTTCAGGTAATGATTTTATTGATGCAAATGCAATCACTTTTCAGCTAGCAACGTGTCTCTTCAAGGGAATAATATTGAATTGATTGTTACCAACACGTGCATTGTACTTTTATATTTCTAATTAGTTTGAATCTATTTGCTTAGGGTTTGGTATTAACCATAAGTAATGTGTGTATCAGTTTTCCTTTTGTCAAGTCAAAAATTGCTTTGGATTTGTAGTTTATCCATTTGGATATCTCTTGGCCTCTTAGAGTTCATTATCCTTATTTACAATTTTTTGTCTTTTAAAATTGTTTTGATCTTTTTCAGTTTCCTCATCCCAGTTAATCTTTTATACTTGGATAATGCACAACTCTTGAGAGGTTGTTAAAGGATTTTATTGTTACATTTGTTACTTGGGGATGTTTTCTGCAGGCATCTTCTGGTTGCTCTAGATTTTTTACTAGAATGAATTGCTATAACATGATTTTAGTGTTGTTTTATAAATCATGTTCTATGTTAGTCTGGTCAATGCACAATTATTGAAAAATATATCTTGAGAATAGACTACTTACTTATTAAGGGGAGAGAAGGAAAATTTCCTTACATTTTTGCATCACTTTATTTTTTTCCATTTCCATTTTGTTTGAAATAGGTTGAAAGGAGGGATCATCTTTATTGAAGAACGCCCTCTCCATTGAAGTTGGATCAATTGATTCAACTACAAGTTATAGAAGAGTGAAGCATCGAAAAAGTGACGATAAAGAAATGAAGAAAATGGAATCCAACATTAATCTAGGGAATAAATATGTGAGAGAGGTTAATTATTTTTAGCAATTACTGTAAGTTTTCTTTTGGAAAAACTTAATGTATGGATCGCCTTACAATTGTTGTAAGTTTTCTCAAAGCCTCTTTAAGATTTCTGCCAAAGCAAAGTTAGACAAATTTAGGCTCTTTCATCACAACCTTTTTGGAAGCTTCTTTCTTTTCAAGTCCATACATATTATGATCGAAATTTGTTTTGCATCTTCATTCAGCTTTTTATATTTTGGCAGAATCTTATTAAAATTTAATGTCTTACATTATCACATTACTTTGGTGGGTTGTGTTTTTATATCTCATGAGTTTTTTAATACCAAATGTGTTAGTAAATGTGCAGGTTGACAGTGAAACTACCCTTGCAAGGTACAATATGAAGTTCAAGTGTGTAGCATCATCACATGGGATATTTCTTTTAGTTTATATAACATAATAAAAAATGTATTTATTTTAGTTTATAGCAGTCTGTTGAGGGATATGCTAATTATTTGGAATATCAACTTCATTGTACTTTTGGTTTCCATTTGATTGCGACAATACTTTGATTCAATCTAATTTGCTCATACTATGAAGTGTGCATGCAAATTGCAATGCTCATTTTCTTCATAATGTTGATGATTGTTGATTAGGTTGAAGAAAGTGGTCATGTTGAAAAAACTTGTAGATACTCATGTTACGTTGTCTTATATATTTGTAAAAGTTATTCAAATAGGTGTAAGCAACACTTATTTTTTAATAGAAACACATTGTTGCACTTTATTATTGTTAAACGTCTTCAACGCATTCCGTAATGTCCGAGGCTTAAACCTCGGCACACCACAAAAAAAAAAAAGCGTCTTCAACGCATGTATTTTGTTTTGATTATTGTTTCACCTCTTTTATTCTGATTATTTGTTAAAAAGTAGTTCATTCCCCTCTATCCTAGTAAATATTTCTTTTTTTAGGGGAATCAAGCTGGTTCTTTTGAATTTGTCAATTTAGTTCAAAAAAATGTTTTATTTAGACTAATGTAAATTGACTATATAATTTCAAAATTAATAATCATTCTTAAATTTCGTTAGTTCAAGAACCTTAGAGCATCTATAATGGAGAAATTTATTTTTGGGTATCTACATGGGTCTCACGTGTATACTTTACACTTTTATAACTTTTTAATAGTAGTACATAATAAACACTCAATCCCTCCAACTCAGCATCTCACACAATTTTTTTAAACGGACTCGTTAATCAACTATCAATAACTTTATATTATTACATTTAATTTGTTAATATTAAAAATTTGTCGACTCCACTTAAGATTGAAGATCTTGTTTGAGACATCATGTCTCGTAGGAACCAAAAATTATTTAACCCCAATGAGTATACATCAGATGTACTAAATCTTAAAATTTAAGTCCCTCGTTGAGGATGGTCTTATTGACAATATTTTTCTATGACTTTTGGAACTAAATTCATGACTCTTGCATATTATCCTCTAAAGACGAGATCTAATGTTATTGGGATGGATAAGTAATATATTCGTTACTTACTCTTATGAATATTATAAGTAGAGTTCCGATTAACTATTAAGTTATTTGACCATATCAGCGCAAGTCAAACCATTAGATAGGACTTTTTTCTATTTTCATTGGAATGTATACAAAAAAACAGGAGATTAAAGTGTTTTTTCTTTTCAGGGAAGGGAGAATAAAGTAATATGATTAATAATGGTGTACATTTTATCGAAAAAATATAATGATAAGCCGTGACACTGGTAAGTTAGGAAAGGGACTAAACCACAATCTTTTTGGTTTGTTGATTTTGGTAAGCAATGACAGTCTAATCAAGTTGAATTGAAGGAATAACATCTAGAGTTTGCTATGTTTGTTTTGTGATATTTATGGATTATTTATCAAGAATATGTTGGCATAAATATTCGAGCAACCCAACGCTAGTCGTTTTTATTGCGACCATCTTGAGTTGCCTTCATTGCAGCCTTAGATCTGATAGGTGTGAAGGGATGTGCTGAGATCGCCCATCAATTATATATATGGTTGAAGTAGTCCTTAATAGGCTTGGGTGGTTCTCACCCGTTGTGCTAGCTTTTTGAAGTAGTCCTAATTCCAAGTTTGTTTATAGATAATTCTTGGCATTCTCTTTATATAAGATGATTTGATTGTTTATAATGTCGGCTGACTATCTTTCTGTTGTTTTCTGTGTGCCCAGAGACTAATTTATTCTTTGAATAGCAAATGGAATTTCCCAACCATATAGTAGAGATCACATCAAGTAGAAGAGATCACATCATATATAAGCCAAAAGATTATTCAAGTAATTGAATTTAACCATCAATAGTCTGCTCTTTAAATTTATCTTTCCAGAATAATGTTGCTGTTTGGTATAAGTTTTTCATCTGCTTGTATTGTTCATGGAATAAGTTACATGTTTATAAGATGGAGTCTTTGGATGATGATAACGATCTGACATCCTTGTATGGTACCCCTCAGTGCAGAAAATTTGGTGAATTGAAGGTTAGTATGATCAATCTGGCGGAGTATTTGGATTCAGTTAGTTTATAGCTAATTTCATAATTTCTATTAATAGGAGGTGATCTGCTTCTTAATTGTGACATTTGAGTTTATCTCTCTGTTCCTCTGGGTGTCCCGAGTCAGTGTTGCGTGTTGCAGTGATCATAGTAGTATAAAGCAAACTACTGCTACAACAGGATGCCTAGCAGCCAAAGAGGGAACATCGTTGTCCAAAAATAGTAAGTATCAAAACAGCCGGAAAATATATCTTTTTCTGGAATTTAATTGCATGCTATCTGAAAATGTTATCAAATGGTTAACTGACACTCAATTTGACTTGGCAGCATCAAACATTTGTGCTAGAAATAGCAGCGCTTTAACGGAAAATGACAGTAATGAATCTGAATAATTATGATAAGGATTTAATGTTGATACACATGAAATATTTTACATTATCATCCATTCATGTGTTTATGCATCATTAAAAGTGTTTGACTATGAATTTGCCTTTAAGAAATATGTTAGCGATGTGCTCATGTGTAGAGTCAACACATACTTGGATCAATATATATATATAACATTGACTGTGGATCAAAATGAAAACTCTTGTTATATCTGTATCAATACATAATATGATATATGTGCTTTTTACATGAACTGATTATCTTTTGAACATAAATATGTAATCATCTTATAATTTAATTTAGCTTATGTTTCATGTTTGCCAGGTACAACCCTAACTAGATACGATCATACTTAGACTTGTATATCATCGGGGTTTTTTGTGTCCAGGGTCTGGTGACGGACAAGGTTAGTCCGCCCCATGAATAGCCCTGTGAAGCTTTCCAGAATCCAGACTCATTTTGGTACAAATAAATACACATAAGAAAAAATAGCATAATAATATAACGTAGGCACCTTAATCCGTAATTGGAAAGATGATGTAGGCAGCAAAATGAGAAATCTCAAAATGATCACTGATGCAAAGATAACATCAGAAGGTGTCAATACGTGAAGATACCCTGTAAGTTCCACCCGGTATATGTTGATCCCTCTTTAGCGAAAGTTGTATTTGGCTTTAATTGAAACTTACATGCTTATATTCAGGTTAAAAGAACAAGACGAAAATTATAAATATCATGCAGTGTTCCCACCTTCAATTGCTAAATATCATGTGATTATCTGTTCCATTCAGTGGTTTCCTTACTCTTCCTCGGAGCAGTTGCCTTATGCATAACTTCTGACTAGTGAAACGATTGGATCAGCAACCTTGCAAAGTTCTGTAAATTGTAGCAGCTTGCAGGATAAAGACATCTTAAAAAATAGTTACTCTAGGTTATATATCAAATGTATTTAAATGCAGCAGTTTCTCAATTGCTAACCAAACATATACATCTTTTTATCAAATACTTGAAGTGACTCGGTGATCAGATCACAATCTTCTTTCTGCATTGTATTAAAATCAGGAATTTGTTTTCCTCATTTTTTTCAACCCGTTATAGGAACTGACCTGTCATCTGCTGTAGCAGAACTAATACAAGCTAGTACTTATTTTTACATTAACACCCACTCTTGATAATAGAAAATACCTGCAGGACTTATAATTTTGTAGCATGCCTAAGACCATATCTTTGAAGCAATCATTAACTGATTGGCATAAAAGATGTCAGAATAAAATTACAAAATATATGTATATATGAATGAATTTCCTGAAAATTTATTATGTCATTGTCAATAACTGGTTGCTTGTTAACCACTCTTTATATATCGTTAACCAATTGAGTGATTAGTTACTCCAAAACTGAAAATTTTCCTGCTTAAGAATAATAAACAACATAAACGGCTAATATGTCAGTATGTGGTTGCTCCCTAACCACTCTTTATATCTGAGAATAATTAATCAATTGAGTGATTAATTATTCTATGAAAATAACTTGAAAAGAAAAATTACCATATTTATCTTTTTAAGTGTCAAAGAAAATAACAAAGTAAATTTTTTGTGTAGTTTGATAAATTGGAAGAGAAAGATATGCAGAAAGAAAAATAGTATTTCCCTCTCTTTGTTATGAGTATTATAGGGCAAATATTGTACCAATTGCTTTACAACTGCACTTGTTTAAAATCCAGTACAAATGCTGAAAAGACCAATGCCTACTATTCCAGAGCCAACAGCCCCTACCATCTGACACGGTAAAATATGTGTCGACCTAAAGTACTTACTGTACAGTAATATAAGTTAGCAGTGCAGTAAACAATCATCAACGCGACAGAGAAGGAAAAATATAAAAAACTATTTTACATTAATATAGACGATCACACTATACCAATCAAAGAAAACATCTTTGCCGATGGGGCATTAGTTGAAAGTGCAGCTAGCGAGTACCAAACCACAAGGATCAAACATATAAAAGTAGCCACCATATACGACTGAGAGAAGGTCACATATTGAATAGCAAGAAACCAATCCCAAACCATAATTAAGTGTGTTGCCACATAATCTCCACAGAGGAAGGAGCTGGAAATTACTGAATTCCTCTCGACTCAAGCAAGCACCTTCAAAAATTGCTGCCAGAGAAGGCCCTTGGAATTCGCCTGTATGAATAAATCATGCCATGTTAAGAGCAATTAAGAACAGTTATAAAAAACAGTTAAACACAGCATGTCATTTCACAACAAATAAACAGCACACAAGCTTAAGCTTTGAAGTACCCTTCCTGCAAAATAGTTCTGCGCCACCACTTTGGCATACAATGATGTTTGGAAAAATTATGCAAGTAAAAGGGCAGCTGCGGGCATGAGTGAGAAAGGTACAAGAGAAAGCTGTTTCGATAACTAGAACCCGTGGCCACCAAGTCATAAGGCAACAAGATAACCACTGAATGAAAAAGGTAAGGAATAAACTTAGAACCCTTGATGAAGGCATACCCCACCAGAGAGGTTAAGTCTTTTATGGCCACATAAGTACTTATTGTTCAAGCAGCTAAGCTCACTAGGCAAGCATTTGATTGACCTCACAGGGAGATTCCCCCTTCTCAACCAAAAAAATAATTGAAATGCTTCAATATTACCTGTTTAATTTCCTTTTGAATAAAAATAATCTCAAATTTACTGTCTCCTCAACAATGGTGTTCTTTCTATTAAGGTCATTCATTGCATTGGTCCAATTCTGCCTTTATGTTTTCTTATAAGGCCTGTGCCTTTTCTCAGATCATAGAGCCAAACACACTGTCATGACTCCACAAAATCTTCCCTTGCTTAACTTGAGCTTCTCATTTACCACATCATCTGTTGAATGAATTTACTCTTAAAAGAAATTTGGCAAGTTCATTAAAAATATTAAAAAGAAATAAATTTTAGAAAGAAAAAAAATCTTGCCTAAATTGTGCTGAAGAGACTGGCAAGGATGTTCCCTCTCTTATCATAAATTAGGTGTAATTTCTTGGCATTGCAGCAATCTTCCAAGTCGAAGGTAAAATAACAAAAATTCACTTTTTCCATACAAAGCCAAAAGTTCCTTTATTTTTTGTAGTCCATGCATGGCAGATCTTTAGTCATATGTTCACGGACTAAAGAGAGGCAGCGAACTGACTGTACTCCCAGCCTTTCAGCCAAATCATTGCTGATACTTGGATGCACGAAATGTCTCCCAACAAGAGAAATGTTTTCCATCCATGGTGCATTGTTGTATACAAGATCTCCTGCAGACATCAGAACTCCAAAAGCATCAGGAATCAACAAGGGACTGTCAAAAGCATCAAAATGTGGCTTCTCCAGGAAACATTCTTGTATAGCTTCAAGAACACAGCAGACAAAATTTAACTGATCAATTGAAAGTGGAACTCCATGCACATCATTCTGCAACTTTTGTAGTACATGAAGATAATCCGAAATACCAAAACTCAATTTGATTCCCAACTTTATCATCAAATCATTATACTCTGACAGCTCAGATGGAACCGCATATAAATAGGGAGTAAATTTTACTGGTGAATCAAATGCAAGTGCATTTGGTGATACAAAATCATCACCAATATCCAGACCCATGAAACACCATCTAACCATTGCTTTCAGTTCAGTTAAGTCATCAATATTAATATATTCTTGCAATTGGGAATAAAGGCGAGGTATTTCCTTTTGCAACTGAGCATCAAAATCAGGATCCAGTAATTAATGTGTTTTCATCTGCTTAAAGGACTTAGATACCTCAATTAATTGTGTTGATAAAACACTTACACTTGGGCAATCCGTCCACCCAAGTTTTGTTTGTAGATATGTCTTGTCACTTTCATCATCTAATATGAGCATTGAAGAAGATACCATCCACATCTGTGATTTAGGCCTCACAATTGCGGGGATGCTACTTAGTTATTGGATTGTGACCAAGGAAGTCCCCTAACAGGTGTATCAAAAATAACTGAACACCAAGAGATTAGCTTCAATTCATTCCAAAATTCTTCTTCTGGCATGTCAAGAATACAGCTGCTGAATGCTGAATCAGTATCATTTGTTTCATCTTCACAAACGCCATCACATTGAACAGCATCATCGATCATGTTGCTGCTTCGCACAGCCATGCTGCTCTGCTCCACTTATCACCATTCTTTCTTTCTCCTTTATTTGAGAGCTTAAGTGATAATGTACCTAAAATACCCAATAACTCTCTACCATGCTTGGAGGCTTCAGTGTCCCCGGAATCATGCAACAAGCTGACTGATCTAGCACAATCAAGCAAACCGGAAAATCCCATAGTTGTCCTAAGTCCAAGGTTAACTAAAGTATCAAAAATTCTGGATCTAAAAATTTGTCAGAGGGGAAAAAAGCATCCCCATACACCATCTTTTTAAGCCGAGGATCATAAAGCGTCTGCAATAACATTTTAAGTCAGCAACCCAAACGTCAGCTTCTAAGCAATGTAATTGCGTAATCAAGAAGCTTAATCCTTTTAAGGATACATATCAATGGATGATATCACGAACCAGAAATTCAATGTTTACATTTACACAAATTACTTTGAATAAATTACAGATATCATGATATCTAACTGCAGCACGATCTGTTTTGGTTTGGTCAAACTTCAATATGAGTACAAACAATATATTGTTGTTAAAGCATGACAATTTCCAATCAAATTCACTATTCAGGTTGCAGGTTAGACACTGTTAGTATAAGAAAAATTCTTATAATACATTCCATGTTATATTAGAGTAACTTAAGTTATTTCCTAGGATATTGTTTCTCAGGATTAGATTTTACAGTACTTATTATAGTTATTCTTATGATTTTTTTATATTTCCTATTTATCTATTAGAAAAAAGAAACTACTCATGGAACATAAATATGTAGTGACAACATAAAATATTCCTGAAATAGTTAATAATTGAAATAATAAATTGTTATATCAATTATTAAATTCTAAATTTTTTAGGGGTATTAAATACTAATTGATATGTATTTACTTTTTTTTATTTTTGAAAGAATTGATATTTATTTACTTATTCTAATTGGAAACGGGCCGTGATGGGTTGAACTTAAACCCGTCGAGAGTTGGATCATATAGTTTAGAACATATATATATACAGAAGTAACTGCTTCTCAACCTTAATTCTTCACAGCCGTGTCTTGTCGTGTGCTGGTCTCCTATTCATCTCTTTCAATTCTCCTAGAATTTAAAGGTACACACTATCTTGATATGATCTATCTATTACCATGTACATATGCTTTAATCTGTATTTATATCTATAATTCATGGCGAACTGTTAAAATTTCTAAATATTTTAATTCTCGACTCTTAAATATTTGAATTGTGAGTGTATGTATATGAACTTGATTGGCTTACGGTTTTATTTTATCTAAAGTTTTGAGATACAACTTGCTGCGTTTTCTTGTTTAGCATAAAACCCCAGATCCACTTAAATAACTTAATGATTCTCAAAATTATCAAAGGGGTTCTCTTAATCGAAGAATTACAAACAAAAGTCCTATGAAATCGTACAAACTCGAAGTCTATAGAGGAAGAGATTAAATCGAGTCGTTCGCGGGTAGAACACTATTATCATAAACATTATTGATATGTATAATTATAATCTCATCTATCGTGGATATAAATTGTTTATGCATGATATTATTTTTATCATATTCTTTTAAACATAAATATTATTGATATGTATAATTATAATCTCACCTATTGTGGATATAATTTGCAATTTTTTTGAAATAGATTAATATTATATCGGTAACAATCATAGCCGGGACTTTTGGTAATAGTAACATATATTTATGACAAATTTATTATTTCAAACACTTTTTTTAATACCCGCGACTTTTGTAAATTATTCCTATAAAAAATGACGGAGGGAGTGTGTGTATATATATTCCTTCAACAAAAAAATTATATATATATAATAATAATAATATTGTGCTAGCTTGTAATCAAAATCTAAACATCGAAAACTGATAAAGTGAATCTTAATGTTTTCAGAGCAAAAAGAATGCATAAGAGTCTAGGGGAAGATTTGGAGATACAAATACTAGTGAGGCTTCCAGCAAAATCATTGATGCGTTTCAAATGTGTACGACAATCGTGGAATGTTCTCATCAAGTCTCCCTATTTCGTTAAGAGGCACATGCAGATGGGCATGCAGTCTGAGGACCGTCGCCTCATGATCTTTCCATCTTGCATATTTGAAGAAAGAAACCAAGTCATAATGACTCTCTCCGTACATGACAACCCAACACTAAATCCAAGTCCAACAGGAGATATGCTTATCAAAATGCCATATACAGTATATTCATATGGTCATTGCAATGGTGTTTTCTGTTTGCAGGAATGTGACGATTTAATTTTGTGGAACCCAACCACTAGGGAGTTCCAACTTCTTCCCCAACCTTCTTATGAAATTGTCTTAGATGTTAATGATGAAGCATTTATTGGTTTTGGTGCTGATCCCAACACCAATGAATTCAAAGTCGTCAAACTCAGTATCCATCGTCCTATACGTTGGCGTCGGTCTATTTCTTTTTCACTTGCTGAACTTTATAATCATAGCACTAAATCATGGACCCTTATCCCTTTACCCGTCCCTCCTTCAGAAACTATCCTATATCACAGTGATAGACGTTTTAACACATATAATACTCTTGTTAATGGTGTTTATCATTGGCTTGTAGGCCCCAACCATGATGATCACGATTTTAACATCCTCTGCTTTGACTTCCACACGAATCAGTTTCAACTACTCGAGTCTCCAGTACGATATAGTCCTTTAGATCATGATATCGCGGAGATTAACGGTTCCCTTGCATATGTTTGTAAATTTTTGGGTCGTTTTGATCCAATTAATGAGATTAGAATTTGGGTTAAAGATCAACAAGGTTGGGTCAAGAAATACAACCTTAATGTCTCACTTGATCGCTGTCTTGATATTCAATGTGTTCTTTCGAAGGGGAAGGATGATGTTCAAGTCCTTGATAGAAAGTCTCGACAAGATCTGATGAAGATATACGATAAAGATTGCAACGTGCTTCACCAATTTCAATGTTATCTAACGACTAAATTGTGGATTCATGAGTATGTGCAAAGTATAGTTCCCTTGTCAACGTAATTACGACACAAAGCGGGACATGATTTTAGTTTTTTTTTTTTTTTTTTTTTTTTTTTTTGAGAGGATGATTTAGTATTTATATATGCTTTATTATTTTTTGGTTGCATATTATTAAGTGTAACGCATAATATATTTCTTATTGGACCCAATTTTTCAGATACTTTGAAGTTTTGTTGGACCTAATTTCTAATTATTTTTTATTTATATTTAATCGTTTTGAAGAATTAGTAGAAGATTTGATTTGTATAAATTGTTGAAGTTAGTTTAAAATTGTTCAAATTAGAAGTTGTGTAGTTAAAGTGTTTTAAATTGTAGTTGCAGTTACGTTATAAGTTATAAGTTATAACGGTTAAGGTTGGGGGAAAATTGCAATGATGCTGTTATTGTGTCTGACATGATTGCATAATTCCAACAATCCTTGAATGTGTGGTGAAATTGGAACCCCGATGTGCTTGTGGCGTAACATGGTTACGTAAAACCCTAAAAACATTTGAATTTTGCGATAAAGATTCAATGGCACCACAATTGTGTCGTGACAGGGTTCCCTAAAACGTTTTCAATGCCGCCACTGTTGTCATATCATGGTCCGAAAACCTCAAAATCCTTGATGTTATAGCCACAATTTGAGTTGTGAATTGTGGAATGTGCAGCAAGGTGAGGTTTTACGGATTTCAAGCACTTCTGCTATTGCCATTTGAAAATGTTACCCTTCAAAAGAACCAAGTTTGTTTATTTGATGGTTATGAAATTAGCTTTAGCTGGGGATTTTTTTCTTCTCTATTGTATCTCCTATGGTCAAGGAGAAGAGGTAGTTTAACACTGGATTAACATGGCAAAGGAAAATATGGAAAATTTTGGAAAATGAATAGAGCATCATTAATAATCACATTTCCTAAATTTAATGTGGAAGGGTTTCAAAGTTTTCCCAATTTGCTTCAAAACCTTTTTCTCTTAAAACTAGATTGAAAATATATAAGAAGAGTTATAAGTCATAACAAGTTTGAGATTCTTCACACGTTTAAAGAAAAGTGCAATTAAGAAAAGAGCTAAGGACTTTTGATAGAATCTTTTATTGTACTTGTGGTGCATCTGTTCTTTTTACAAAATCGATTATTCTAATATTATATGATTTACGTTTGAAGCATAAGAACCGTACGCTTGCAGTTTCGTATCAAGCTTTTGGCGCCGTTGTCGGGGAATTAGTAATATTGATTGACTTTTTAGTACTGGTTAGACTGAAACTTTTCTTTTTTCTTTCAACTCTTGGATTCTCTTATTCTTGAATGCGATGAACCAAAAGTCTTGGTGATTTTATTCCCGAGATCGAAGGGTATTTTCATACAAGAAGAAGAGAAGCACGCAATAATAGAAACAATATGGCTGAGGAACGCACTCTCAAAGAGTTTGTAACCCCTTCTACAGAAGAGCCACAAGCTATTATTGTGTACCCATCAGTTGATGCAAAAAAAATTTGAAATCAAGCATGCGCTACTTAACTTAGTGCAGCAAAATCAATTTTCCGGATCTCCCTCTCAGGATCCAAACCTCCATATCGCTACTTTTCTAAGACTTAGTGGCACTTTAAAAGCGAATGGAGTGACACAAGAAGTCATAAGGTTGCACCTCTTTCCTTTCTCATTAAGGGATAGAGCAAGTGCATGGTTTCATTCTTTGCAAAATGGTACTATCACATCTTGAGATCAGCTGAGGCAAGCATTCCTTGACCGATTTTTCCCCTAGCAAAACTACTTAATTGAGGGACCAAATAACACGATTCACTAAAAGATATGGGGAATCTCTTTACGATGCGTGAGAGCGTTTCAAAGAAATGCTTAGGCTATGCCTCCATCATGGTTTAGAGAAATGGTTGATTGTCCATACTTTTTATAATGATCTTTTATCTGCCACAAAAATGATTGTTGATGCAGCTGCAGGTGGAGCCTTAATGAACAAAAACTACATAGCAACATATGCTTTGATCGAAGACATGGCTCAAAATCACTACCAATGGACAAGTGAGAGAACCATCACCACTGTTGCTCCTACACCCTCTAAAAAAGAGGCAGGAATGTATGAGGTTTCTGCCATTGATCATTTAGCTGCTAAGGTGGACGCACTTTTCCAAAAATTTGACAAATTAACTGTAAGTGTTGTCACACCCCCCGTTGTTAAACCTCCTTGTGAAATATGTGGTGTTGCTAGTCATATTGGTGTTGAGTGCCAATAAGGTGTGGCTGCTGTTCGTCATGAGCAAGTTAATTATGCTCAAAGAAATTTTCAAAATTCTTTTGGACAACAGCCAGCACCACCCGATTTTGCAAACAACCAGAGAGCCTTTCAAAAATCCAACTTGGAACTTTTGCTTGAAATTTTTTTGATGGAACAACAAAAGCAAAACCAAGAACTCAAAACTCAAACCGGATTTTTGAATGACTCTCTCATAAAATTGACCTCAAAAGTGGATTCTATTGCTACTCACAACAAAATGCTAGAGACTCAAATCTCTCAAGTAGCCCAACAAGTAGCATCTTCCTCAAAATCCTCCGGAATCTTTCCGAGTGAACCTGAAGCTAACCCAAAAGGCCAAATGAATGCTATTACTCTTAGAAATGGTAGGCAACTAGAGGACCCCATAGAAAAAACCAAGACAAATAAGGGTGAGAAAAAGAGTGATAAGCCACAAAGTGAGGAAGCCAAGGTAGAGAGTGAAAAGCCAAATGCACCACCACAATACAAGCCCAAAACATCATTCCCACAAAGGCTTGCCAAATCTAACTTAGACGTGCAATTTAAAAATTTTGTTGACATGCTGAAAAAAAAAATCTACATTAATGTTCCTTTTACCGAAGCCCTGTGTCAAATGTCTCTCTATGCAAAAATTTTGAAAAACATTTTGTCAAAGAAAAGAAAAATAGAGGATGATGAGACAATGACTTTAACAAGTGAATGTAGTGCACTGCCATACAAAAGAAATTGCCTCCTAATCTCAAAGATCACGGAAGTTTCTCCATCCCTTGTGTAATTGGAAATGAAACCATTGAGAGAGCCATGTGTGACTTAGGGGCTAGCGTAAGCTTGATGCCTCTATCCCTCTTTAAGAGGTTTGACATAGGTGAGCTGAAACCTACTAGGATGACCTTGCAGATGGCTGATCGTTCCATCATTTATCCTGCCGGAATTCTTGAGGATATCCCCATTAAGGTGGGAAAAATTTATATCCTGGCGGATTTTGTTGTAATGGACATGGAGGAGGATTCCCAAGTTCCAATCCTTCTGGGAAGGTCATTCCTTGCTACTGCAGGTGCTGTTATAGATGTGAAGAATGGTAGGTTAGCATTTCATGTAGGCGATGAGAAAGTGGAATTTGAGATTACAAATTTAATGAAGAGTCCCTCTATTCAAGACTCATGTGCTATGGTTGATGTTGTTGACCATTGTGTGAAAGAATGCTTCCTAGCCTCATCTGCACATAATGGTTTGTATGATCCAGTTTGAAATTACTCTTGATCGTCAAGTTAGTGGCGTTAAAAGAGCGGTGCGTGGGAGGCAACCCACAAGTTTACTTTTGTTTGTTTTCTTTGTTTTTGCAGGTTTAGGGAAGAAATAAATGTCTAAAATGATAAAAACAAGAAATATGGTTTTAGTGTAAGGAAGTTTGGTTATGTCTGTTTGCAAGAAAATGCCGAAAAAAATGTGAGATTTCCTACCCCTCTTCTATTTTGTTTACTTTTAATATTAAAAATAGTTATAGCAATCAAAATTACAAAGAAAATAATCTATTTTCCAATGTACATGATTGTGTCAGACAGTTTTATGTATCTTGTACAATTCAGCTAGTACTTATCAGATGTATAAAACTGATTAGCCAATGTATTTGTAATTTTAATGTATACAATACTTTATCTTTAACACCCATCCAAGCATCCTAGACAATTTAGCATAGACGTTACAGAATCTTTGTATTTGGTCAAATTAGTCTCCTCCTAAAAATTACTCTAGCTTTGTTGTCGGGTGTGGTCGTTAAAATTTGTAACCCATCATCCCAATCAATTACATATATGTGTCCTCTTTTCAAAGTCTTGACATTCAGTACCAATGATTGAAAAAACCAAATCTCAACTACGAAAAGATATGTGTATAAGAAGGAGAAGAAAATGAAGGAAGGAAGAGCGCTGCAAACTCGGTCCCTCTCTACGTTGGCCGCTGCATCCTCCCCCGCCTTTTCCCATTCCTTATTTTTTCTGTTCCCTTCCTTTATGTCTCTATTGTTCCGTGATTATCTTTGGAAGCTTATTGTTCCCTTCCTTTCTATTCCCCCGCCTTTGGACATTAAAGAGGAAAATACGAGGAACCACTCGACATTTCAAGCCGTGACATTTTCAGGCTTGAGGGTATTTTTGGAAGTAAATAAACAAGCTACACTAAAACAAATGTTTTACCTTTGTTTTGTTAATAATGGTTTTTCTAACCTATGCAACATTGCATAGGATAAGGTGCATTAAATGTATCCTGAAAAAGTATAAAAGAAACGTAAGTGCCTTAAGATATGAAAAACCAAAAGAGAAAGTATCAAAAGTCAGTCATTAAACTGGGCCACATGTCATTTACATGGGATGAGGAAAACTTAGGTTATAGATGCAAAATCTTTGAAGCAGATGCAATAGAAAAATTTCAAAAATTTCAAATAGAAATAAAATGGAACAGCATGATGTAAATTTTGAAAGTCCAAGGGATGCAGCTCAAGATAATTTATTAGTGTTTTTATTTTATTTTTACGGTCAACCTTTTTCCATGACAAACTATATTGTTACATGTAATAGTCACCTCAGTGGAAATTTAAATAATGCAGAATCAATTTCATATAGGGAAATGTTAATTTTATTAGTAAATTAGTGAATTATGTTAATTTTATAGGGATATTTTTTTTTTTAGGGAAATATTAATTTTATTAGTGAATTATGTTAGTTTTTAGGATTATAAAATTGCTAGTGCTCATTCGGTGTCCCTAGGAAAGAATATATGGTGAATCTAATATAGACCTATCAAAAAATATTTTGAAGGTGACTTTGAATGGTAAATTTATTTGAATGTGACTTAAATTAATCATTGTTATATGTATATAAAAAAGTTGTATTATTTCAACGAAAATAATTTTGGTTGGGATAAATTTATTTTTCTCTAATTTACTAATAATTGAGAAAAAGACTTGTGACAATAAATTAAATTAGTCGTTGTTATTGTTAGGAAGTATTACATTTGTCTGTTGTTGGTTAATTGTTAGTTGAATAATTATGTTTGTTAGTTAGTTTGTTAGATGGCTTGCATCACAAGCAAGTTAGTTAGATGATAGTTATTCTCGTACAATAAGCCTATGTAAGGCATTACTTGGTCAATAATATCCAGATGAACACTTTCACCAAAATCTCTCTTCTACCTTCGTCTCAAGAGCCCGGTTAGGCGTTGAGATTGACAAATCAAATAATCAGTAAAATAGTTTGATTTCTTTCATCCATGGCGTTTAGATGCATTTTGTTATTTACATGGAATTAGGAGACAGCTCACAACTGCTTACACTCCCCAACAGAATGGTGTGTCTGAAAGAAAGAATAAAACTATAACTAATATGGTTAGATGCATGCTTAGTGAAAAGAATGTGCCAGAGAGTTCTGGTAAGAAGCAGTAAATTGGTCAGTGCATATTCTAAACAAATGTCCTACTTTTTCTGTAAGAAACATGACACCAGAAGAAGCTTGGTGTGGAATGAAACCCTCAGTGCATCACTTCAGAATATTTGGATGCATAACTTATGTGATAAGAGCATGATTTGTATCTTCTTAGGATTGAGTGAAGAATCAAAAGCATACAAGTTGTACGATCCTATTAAAAGAAAAATTATAGTAAGCAGAGATGTTTCGTTTGAAGAATCCAAACAATGGAATTGGGAAAAGAATGAAGTGGAACAAATTGTCACTAAAAATGAAATGAGCAAGACAGACAAGGTAACTTACAGTGCAAGAAACCATAGCGAAGATGAAAATGATCCTCAAGAACCTGAAGTAAATAATGAAATGCAACCAGAAATTGATGAACAAAATTCTATAGTATCTGATTCTGAAGATAGCAATGATGAGGATCAAGATTTGGGAAAAATGGTACGCAAAAGGCCTGCATATCTGGATGATTATGTCACTTCAGAAAATATTGAAGCACAAGCCCTTCATAATGTTGTTGTGTTCAGTTCCAGTGAAAATCCAACTACATATGAAGAAGCTGATAAGCATGAGATATGGAGAAAGGCTATGGATTTAGAACTAGAAGCCATTGAAAGCAGTGATACTTGAACTCACTAATCTTCCTGTGGGAGCAAAGAAAATTAGCGTCAAATGGATATATAAGACCAAATACAATGAGAATGGTAAAGTTGAGAAACACAAAGCAAGATTAGTGGCAAAGGGGTACTCTTAGCAATATGAAGTAGATTATAACAAAGTATTTGCACCTGTGGCTAGATGGGATACTATAAGAGCTATATTAGCTCTAGCTGCATGCAAAAGTTGGATTGTGTTTTTGCTTGATGTCTAAGATGCTTTTCTCCATGAGGAACTTATTGAGGAAGTCTATGTTGAGCGGACCTTTAGGATATCAGAAAGGAGGAAAATAAATGGTGTACAAATTGAAAAGGAGTTTGTGTGGTCTCAAACAAGCTCCTAGAGCATGGTATAGTAAGATAGACACTTATTTTTGTCAGGAAGGCTTTGTGAAGTGTCCGCATGAGCATGCACTGTTTGTGAAATGTGATGACAAAGCTAGAATTATCATTGTAAAATGTGGATGATTTGATATTCACAGGAAAATAATCAAACCTTGTTTGATGAATTCAAGCTCTCTATGAAGAAGTTTGCTACGACTGATCTGGGAAAAATGAGGTACTTTCTAAGTGTTGAAATTAAACAGGGTAACAATGGAATATTCATTTATCAGCAAAAACATGCTAAAGAAATACTGCAAAGATTTGGCATGGAAAGCTGCAACTTAGTGTGCAATCCCGCAGTGCCTAGCTGCAAGTTGACTACAGATGAGACTGGAAAATGAGTGGACTTAACAAAATACAAGCAAATGGTAGGATGTCTCATGTATCTTCTAGCAACCAGGCCTGATCTGGCATATTCAGTGTGCTTGTTGCAAGATACATGGAAAGACCAACTGAAATTCACATAGCAGCTGTGAAGAGAATTCTGAGATACTTGAAAGCAACAACTAGCTATGGTCTGATGTATGAGAAGGGAAAAAGGGAAGAACTTAAGACCAAGCCTTTGAGTTTAGAAACATTCTCCAGATTGAGAGACAAGCTTGGAGTGTGCAAACTGGAATTGCTAAATGGACTTGCTATAAGTTCAATTTAGGGGAGGATATGTTAGGAAGTATTACATTTGTCTGTTGTTAGTTAATTGTTAGTTGAATCATTCTGTTTGTTAGTTAGTTTGGTAGATGGCTTGCATCACAAGCAAGTTAGTTAGATAGTAGTTTCTCCTGTACAATAAGCCTATATAAGGCATTCCTTGATCAATAATATTCAGTTGAACCCTTTCACCAAAATCTCTTTTCTACCTTCTTATTCTAACCCTCACAATTATAGGAGAAATTCGTTAATTTCTCATCCTCATTTCTTTGTTAGTAAAGAAATGGGAGTGAAAGTAGCTATAAAAGAAGAAATTCGTTAAGCTGATAAATTTGACTACATGTTGTCAGCAATGATTAAGAACGTACGGTTTTGTGTGGTAGTTGCATGGTCATCCAAGTATATTAAATCTCATGAAATGGACTTCATTGATTGAGTGGAGAATGATTAGAATGCTTCTACAATGATATTGGTCCAGCTTATATAGGATCTGAATCAGTGATGTAAACAGAAATAATTGTCTAACTAAAAGTAACATCTAACTGAATTTCTTTCTAACTAATTATGGTTAAATAACTAACTAACATAGAGTTGGTGGCAGCTTATATATTCTAATACCCCCGTTCAAAAGAGTTGGTACTAGAGTAGATTGGAGATGCTACAAAAGGTGACGAATAACAAGAAGGTGAGGTTTCCTTGGCTGTTGAATAAATTGAATAAGCTTGTCTCAGTAACGCGTATGTCAGAGCTTGAGAAGCTCAGATACATTAAGCGTCTGATGAGTCTTCTATAGAGAGAAGGATCAGGTATAGGATCATCTTTTGCGGCAAATAATTTCATGTTGGGATAAATTTGGTAAGTAAGCTGGTTTGCAAACTAGAAAACCAAAATATTCAAGGATATTGAGAGTATATTTCCTTTGGGATAAGGACAAGCCTTTGATAGAATGTGCAATTTCCAAGCATAAGAAAAAGAAACATTTCGAGTATCCAATGACCTTCAATGTAACAAAGATTATAGGAGGACTTGTATCACAACAATTTTCTTAGAGTTTGGTCTAGCTAGAATGATATCATCGACATAAACAAGTAAGACAACTAATGAAGACCTAGAACCTGAAGTGAAAAGAGAGTGATCATTTTTAGAGTGCATAAACCATGTGTCACCAAGGAGGTGGAAAATTTGCAAAACCACTGTCGCGAAGCTTGTCTAAGTCAATATAAAGACTTGTTCAATTTTCAAACTAAGCACTTATGAGGAGGGTGATATCCCAAGGGAAGAGTCGTATAAACTTTTTAAGAGAGCACACCATTAAGAAAAACATTTTTGATATCTATTGCACAATAAATGACATTGTTTTGCTACAAGAACAGTGAACAATACATGAATAAAGTTTGAAACAGGAGAAAATGTATCAGAAAAATTAATATCATCCTTTTGAATGTAGCCTTTGGCTACTAGTCGAGCTTTGTGTCTATCGACATTGCCGCCAGGCTTAAATTTCACCTTGTAAACCCATTTGATGCCAATAATGTTTTCTAGGTGGAAGTGGTCCAACTGCTGCAATTTACTGCTAGTAATGCAATAACATACATCAAATTAATATAAAATTGGGGGATATATAATATATTGTGCAGAAGAAAATTAGGGGACAATCTTAATAGTTCCAACTGCTACAATTGAAACAAACATTTTGAAGCGTGACATATTTATTAGTGACTTTTTGACATTAATGAAATAATACACAATTTAGTCTAAAAGAATCCCCTAATCTAAATCCCCTAAATTGTATACTCGACCGTGTATTCTCAAAATTCATCGTGCATCAGAAGATGTAAAGGAATCTGCAAATCCAGGAGACCGGGGTGGTATACTCGACTGTGTATTATCAGAACTTGCAGCCTTTGACGAACAATACGAAACATCGAGTGTGTTGCTCATTCCTTCAAGATTCTGCAACTTATCCAAATCACGTGCTAACACATTCACTACGTATCCCATGTCATCATCATCAGGTTCAGCTGGCTTCCAAATCTCAACAAGAGGTGCTAACACATTCACTACGTATCCCATGTCGGGACGCTGATGAGGCTCCCTAGCACAGCAGTGGCTTGCCAATCTTGCAATGATCTTGAAACTCTCCAAGCCTTCCTCGTTGATGTCCATTGCTGGATCAATGACCTTTTCGAACGAGTCTTTGTTCAGTATAATTCTGCGGAACCATGTAACAAGGTGGATGTTCTCGTCTTGTTGGTTGTTGTCGATAGCTCTCTTTCCGGTTATCATCTCCATAAGAATCACGCCATAGCTGTACACGTCTAACTTTGTGGTGACTCGGCCGGTGACTGTGACATATCATACCATTTCAACGAGTTAGGGAAATGAACAAGAAAGGAAAAGAATTACAAAAATGCTAGGATGCCAGTTGCTACGTATAGATACAAGGCACGGTATGAAAAATATGAATCATATTTACAAGATTTTATGAGATGCTAGCACCTAATATTCTCTCTAATCAACTAAAAACTAAATATCAATCAGCGAAGTAGAGGGGACATCACAAGGTATGCAAATTGGCTATAGACGATAAGGGCCTGTTTGTTAGGAATTCAAAAAAAAAAGTAATTAACATTGTATAAAAATTGAATGCCATATAGAGATTTTTATGCAGTGCATAAATTTGTTGTGTTTCTTTACAATCATTTTTTTTTTTAACTAAAGTGTTTCTTTACAATAATAAAAATCACTTTTTTAATATTTTCTCTTATCTATCAAACTCATTAAGATTGTTAGTAGCTAGTCAACATAGTTTTTCTTTATCATCAAATTTCAATTTTTTCATGCTCGTAATTATTTTTAAAAGTTTAAACAAAGTTAAATTACATTGATCACCCCTAAAGTAGGTTGAAATGTCACTTACATGTACCGTAAAGTAGAAAGGTGAAGAGAAAACCACACATGTACCGTATTGGTGAAGCGATTCACTACGAAATTCCCTATTTGAGAATGTTGCAAAAAAAATGTTTATGCATAGCTAAATTTACTATCTGCACCTCATTCATCCGACACAAATAGGAACCTAGATAGTTAATATGTGCAACAAATAAAAAGTCATATGTAACAAAAAAAATCTAAATTATAATAAAAATGTGATTACCTGCATACTCTGGTGCCATATATCCAAAAGTTCCTGCAAGTCTAGTCTGGAATGAAGCTTGTCCTTCTGGAGCAAGCCGAACTAATCCAAAGTCGGCAACTTTAGCGCGCATATCATCTCCAAGCAAAATATTTGATGGTTTCAGATCCCTGTGGATGAAAATTTGTTGTGCCAAACCATGAAGATATTCAACACCTCTAGCAACATCTAAGGCAATGGAAAGCCTTCTCTTCCATCCGAGCGGTTTCAACCCGTCGTCTTTCCAATCAAAGAGATGTTGACTAAGAGTTCCTTGAGGCATGTATTCAAAGACAAGAAGTTTCTCATTTTCGTCCAAGCAATAGCCATGGAGTGCAACCAAATGCCTGTGTCGAACCTTAGTGAGAACCGTAATTTCGGACTTGATCTCATTCAACCCTTCATCACCAACCATTTCAGAATGCATCCTTTTTACTGCAATCTTTGTTCCATCGTCCAATTCTCCTTTGTATACAGTAGCGAATCCGCCTTTCCCCAATATATTCCTTTCACTAAAATTGTTTGTAACTTCTCTCAAAACTTGAATTGAAATCACCATATTACCAGCTTCCACATTTTGAACACTACTCGATGGACTAAATCCATAAGTTCCTCCTGAAACGTCGGCACCAGAACTTCCAGATGCTGCAACACTTATTTTCACACCATTTCCATCTCCAGAGTGACGAGGATGTACCACAATAGCATTCGGAGATTGAACTTTGTCATCACGCTTATTTTGTCTTCTACGATACAGAACAAATACCACAACCGGTACAGCAATTAAGCATACAATCCCTATCACAATCCCAACAATTGCTCCAACACTCAATTTCTTCTTATCTTCACCTCCAGAACTAGAGTCGGAACTAGATTTGGGGCTGTCAGGTGAGTCATGAGGTTTATCCTTTCCAATATCAGGATTACCACCGGTTTTAACAACCACATCTCTGCGAAACGATGGTATCTGACCATACAACAAATTATTTGAAACATCTAGCTCTTTCAGCTGAGGCATACTAGCAAGCTCCTTAGGTATAGTACCGGTGAGATTATTGTTAGCAAGAAGCAACTTCGTCAAAGAACTAAAGCTTGCAAAATTAGGAGATATACTGCCAGTAAAACCCTTGTTTTGAAAGTCAATAATGGTAATGTTGCCACTAGAACAAACAACTCCTAACCAATTATTACCACAAGGGTCATTATCTTTCCAACTTTGAGCAAGTTTAAGAGGATAACCAAAAGGTTCAACAACAGAAAGCAAAGCATTAACAACCGGACTACATGGTTGACCAACAACCTTAGTACAAAAGCTATTAATCCCTCTATCAATAACATTATCAACACGAACACTATTTTGAAACTTCGGAAGTGACCCTTGAAGATAATTGTTTGTCAAATTAACAACTGTTAAATTTTGAAGCGAAGTTAAAGACAGTGGAACAACACCGGTTAACTGATTATCTCTCAAACTAACATCAAACAATTGATCATGATTCGATAAATCCGGTATAGGACCAGTAAAAGAATTGCCATGAACCCAAATTTGTTTCAATGATGTCATATTTTGCAAAACAGAAAGTGTACCATTGAGTTTATTAATACTATTTTGACCATTCACCCAAAGTTTTTCTATAGAACTACCAGATAAACTATTAGGCAAATTCCCTTCAAGAGAATTGAAAGACAGATACAAATCAGTCAAACCTGGAAAAGTTTCTTTTCCAAAGAGTTCGGGGATTATACCAACTAAACTAGCATTCATAGCAGAAAAAATTTGAAGGGCTAAACAATTCCTAAGACTAGAAGGAATTTGCCACTGAGGAAAAGGGTTATAACCAATATTCACATCAATCAAATTACTCATGTTGGTGAAGAAATCACTTGGCATGGAAGTGAAATTGTTGTTGTTAATATACAAAAACTGAAGTGAACTTGGCATGTAAGGAAAATCACCAGATAAACCATTTCCATTGCATTCAAAACGAGTTAACTGAGTGAGTTGCACCAATTCTTTTGGTAAAGAACCTTGAATATTGAGACCCGCAATTTGAATTGCAGTGACCTTATTTCCATTAAACTGAATACGATTCCATTTGCGAGAATCTGAGTCTGACCAATCAAGATCATTGTTTGATGATTTTATAGAACTTTTCAGCTTTTGCATTACAACATCATCTTGAGAGCATGCAGCAAAAAACATCATAGAAAACAACACAACAACGAGATGAACGTTGGAAACTCTGAAACCCATTAGGGTTTTGTGCAATTTTATTTTGTTGTTGAAAAAATAGGGGTTTTGAGTATAGGGTTTATTTAGAAAAAACAAGGAAAGTGGCGCAAGAGAAGAGAGAATAATTTTGCAAGAATGAGGGAATAAATCTCTCAATAATGCTGGATTTTAGGGTTGTGAGTGACAATGATTCTACTAAAAAAAGGAATGTTTTTTAGAGAGAATAAAGTGAAAGAGAAAGAAAAAAATAATGCTTTTTTTGGTATGAAAATAGCTTTTGATACAGCGGAGAAAGAGGAAGAAGAATATAGAGTGAGAGACTGAGACATAAACTCAAGTTTCTGTGTACTTTTTTGTTTTTGTTTTTTGAGGATGTTTCTGTGTACTTTCGATGTTTAGATCTATTTTTTAGGGGTGCTTTTTATGTTTCTTGTTGAATGTGTGTTAATCTCTCCTATCATAAAATTAAATAAAATCTTTTTTATTTTCAAAATTAAATTAAAACTTTTTTTGAGAGAAAAATTAAATTAAAACTTAAACATGATTGTTTTAATTAATAGTCACTCTTATCCTATTTTCGTTTTTGAGAGAAAAATTAAATTAAAACGTAAACATGATTTGTTTTAATTAATAGTCACTCTTATCATATTTTCGTATCATATTTATTAAATAATTTTTTTATCAGAAACAAAAGGTTGGGCCCTTTTATTTTAGGAATCAAATCAATAGTATTAACAAAAAAAACCATTTACATTTTTTTTTTTTGAAAGATAAAATCATTTACATTATTATCTATCATACTTATTAAATTACTTTTTTTAGAAAGAAAAAAAAGTTTACTATGGCCCTTTTTCTCTCTAAATCAAATACTAGTTTTAACAATATCACTACCAAAAAATAGTTTTAACAATGTAACCAAAAAAATTGTTTTAACAAAAAAAATATTTTCTGCCAGAAACAAAAAACTTATTAAAAATCTTTGATAAATTATAATCGTTAGTGACAAATATTTGTCTCATATTTTTTAAGTATTAGTGACAATTATTTGTCATATCCTCTCCCCATCATACGAGTCTGAGGCTTGAGAGCAATACTCTTGTTGAAATGGAAGGTACCGATGAGGTGGAAAATCTGGCTTATAAGCAGACCTCTCCGCTGCTAGATGAGCATGAGGGGAAGGTACACTTGAAAGGAATAAAACCATTCTAGAGGCACCTAAAAAATGATGTCTCAATGGTAGATAATATATTCGAGTTTAAAGAGCTCTTAGAAAGAGTATTTATCTTTATCATCCTACAAAGGCATGAGCATAACTCGAACTCGGGACCTCCTAACCCAAAACATATCTTTCTTTTTTTTACCAACATATCTTTTTATTATAAAAGCCTAAATTGGTTCCTGTTAGCTTAGTAAATAATGCATAATATATGTAAGGTCTGGATTCGAACTCCGGACACTATCAAAAAATAGAAGCTTAAATTGATAGTATTATTATTTGCATTGATTTACAATTGCTATAAGGTTATTCTTTTATATAGGGAAGGTGTATTAATGCTATGAAACAAATTAGCAATACACACTTAATTGCAATTAAATGAAAAGATATTGTAACACCTATATTTAAATGAGAAAGAGAAACACATTTGTTTTATTCATTAGGTACTGATTTTGTAGGATCAGTTGATACTCCTACACACCCCCCACAAGATGGTGGAGGGGTTAACAACACTAATCTTGGATTTGAGAAGAAGAAAGTGATCAGCCGGAAGTGGTTTTATGAAAAGGTCTGTAAGCTAGTGACTTCGTGGAATGTGAAGCACTTGAAGTTGTTTGGTGCTAACAAGATCACAGATAAAATGATAGTCAATTACAAGATGCTTTACTCAAAGTGGCTTAACACCAAGTTCTTTGAGAAGCTCTTGAAGCCAAAATATTTCAGTTTTGGTAGACATAATAGTTCGGTACATTGCATTAGTGGAGGACTTTGCAAACGTAGGATGCTTTTTGCATGACCACGAGAGTGGATTTGAGCCAAAGTATACCATGTAAGATCTAGTTGACTTATAAATTACGATCCAAAATGTTTCATGTCCAATCTGAAGCACAGAATCCGTGAATAGAAGGAGTAGAATCACCTGATAGTTCCAACCAATGATCAATAGTTTCCTTGAGATAGGAAAGACCACATTTGGAAGCATGTATACTGATGACAAATTTGACAAGTTTAAGAAATTGTTCAAAGTAATACAATAGTAAGTTCTCGTTTTCATATGGATTATCGTTCGCTACCGGAGGCTGATCTAAACATTTGGTACATGTAGGGTAAAAATTTCAAAGAAACAATAATGCAAACTATATTAAAAATAAAAAATAATATTGTGTTTTATTTATAAGGGGTAAAAGTCATTTTGGTCTTTGAATGCGTAAGGAGTAGCCATAATAGATGGTCAATGTATCAAAATTTCAAAATAGTCTCTGATTGTGCACTTCGTTAGTCAAAATAATCTTTGACATAAAAATACTTCGTTAATATTGTCATATTAGTCCTTCAATATACTTATTTATTCTCACTTCAGGGACTATTTTGACTAATAAAGTGCAAAATCAGAAACTATTTTCAAATTTTAATACAATAAGAGACTATTGTAACTACTCGTTACATATTCAATGACCAAATAACTATTACCCTTATTTATAATAAAAAAATTAGGGAAGTTTGATGTGGGACTTTAGCCCCGCGTAGCCTATGTACAGATCCGTCCCTGTTCGCTATTAGCTAATTTACTAAACTTACAATTAAAAATTGTAAATTGGGTGAGTTTGAAATATTGTTTGATTGCGGTGAAAAATAAACGAGTTTTTGTTCAGAGTTTTAACGGTGGTTATGATTCTTCGAATCTCATCTACTTATTTGTTGGATTAATGCATGTCATATATCAAATATCATCTAGGGTTTATATAAATGATGGTTAACCTCATAGGCCTATGATTCTAGGACTTCAATAAATCGTATTGCTCCATACCGATTTGTCATGTGATTATATTCCCACAAGCAATTGACTTCAGAATGTCATGCTTCTCCACAACATTTTAAAGGACGTACACTCGCACAAACATAAGAGACTTCAGAATGTCTAATTGACTTCAAATGTGTGACTATTACTAAATTATCTTTTAGTAAAAATATATTTTTCTTGTTAACTTTTCATATATCAAGACAAATTGATAGTATTAATAAAATGTATATTTAGAAAAAGAGTGGTAAATGCATCTAAAAATTTATATACCATCGTATATTTAGGGACAATACTATATTTTTTGGTAAAGTACAGGGTAAAATACAATTAGTATTAAATTCACACGTTGGAGAAATTAAAGTAGAGGGTATTTGACCCATCAAATATCCTTTTTCATAGTTAAAGTGATGTTGTTTTACATCCATTAGCTAAATTTCTGAAGCTATCTTAAGCCATCCTTCATTATCAACAAAACTGTCACTCGCCATTATATTAACGGTTGTCCAATCCAACTTCTTCAACCATTTCACTCGTTTGTTTGTTTTTGAACCAGCTCCAATATTTCTATACTCTGCGAATTGTATGCGGTTCCTGTAAAAAAGAGTGTAGATATATTGATATAGGTCAAAATCAGAATTAAAAGCATGCAAATCAAAGAAATAAAATCAAAAATGAAAAAAATATGATAATGGACTTCATAATGTTCTCATCTTTTGCATAATGCATTTTCTAATTTGTACTAGGGTCTTTCTTTAACACACCCCAATACGCTCAAGAGACTATTGGACATATTTTTTAAAATAGAAAACCTAAAAAAATAAAATAATTACTTTCGAAGTTTTCATCCGATTGTTACAGTTTTATTTTGTCATGGACACCAGATACTTCACAAGTTTTCCGCCCAAAGAAATTAATATCAAAAAATTTCGAGACCTGATACTCTCCATAGGATTCCCGTCTAGAGAAGACACGGGTTCTATTCACCAATTATATAATGATGATGAACAGAAAAAGAAAAAGGATGTAAATTAGGGATCTTACTCGTGTCCGACGAAATCCCATGGCGCCCAACCAGTAGGTACTACAATGTTGGACATATTGGTATTGTAGAATAGAACTCTAGCATAAGCTCTCCATGGTCTTCCCAAGTATGTAGTTCCATCTCCATACACATTACAATTCTTAAAAACAAAACCATTTGCATCATTTTGACCTGTTCTCCCTTGTGCTGTAATAAAACCAGCAATCCGTCGACCTAGAGCAGCAGCAATTACGGATATGGAACACTCCTACATAATTATTTAATAATAAGTAAATAATGTCCTAAGGGAACTTGTTAGCATTTTCCTTTTTACTAATACCCTAAGGTGCTAGTTAGCATGACCCTATAATTTTGGACCATTTATTCAACACAACCGTAACAATTATTACCTCATATAAAGACTGGCCAGCACCAAATATAAAATCAACAGCACCTTCAATCAAACAATTCTTGTAGTAATGTCTTCCTTGATCATCCCACAAAGTGTCTTGAAAACCAAAGAAGCCAACACTATAGAAGTAAGTCTTGTCACCACTTACCATCGCAGCTACGGCAGGGACCACTGGGTTACGATTTCTTGGATTATTGTATGAATTCTGATTCCGGAGATATAAAGAGTCAAATTTATTACATGTTCAGCTCAAAGGAAACACAAACTAAGATATAACAAGTATAAACTAGCAAAAGAGAAACGGAAGGGGAAAAATGGTGATTAGTATAAATGTGATTATTTTTGTTTATTTGGGTTGATTTTATGGCTTGTGGCCTGACTTATTTAGTTAAACGGCCTTTTGAAAAAGTCTCAAGTCTTTTCTAGTTACAAAAGAAGTTTGAAATGACATGACCTATAGTATACTAGGTTATATGCCATTTAAGCCGGTCTGACCTATTTCAACAAAGTCTCTATTCTCTAATATCTTATTAATCAATATTTTTTCACTTTTTGACAAGAATTAATCAATTTTAGTTTGTGCTTTAAAACTAAATATTATAGCAATAAATTTGATAACTCTAGGAAAGACGGATTGGATGGAGTAACTTCAAATTCTAAAGAAATTACAACTTTAGATAATTGAAATAGCTCAATTGAATTTCCTTCGTTTCTAATTTTATGTTTGGTCGAGCAATAAAATTCTTCATTCTTAAACTTTAAAAGTTTTAGGTAAACTTTAGAATTTTAAAATATAAAAAATATGGACCAATTTGAATTTTTTTAAAATTTATAGGGACCAATTGCAACTTTTTGATAATTTATAGGGACTGATTAAATTTTTTAAAAATCTAGAGGATCTAATTTGTAACTTTAAAAAAATTATAGGGACCAATTTGAGATTCACATTGTATAAGGCAGTGAGAAATTTTCAAAGTCTTAGTTTTTAAGTGGCACCTGAATTTAGCTTTGATAAAATAACTTACAAAATCTTTCATTTTGAAAACTTTTCAAATTATTCATCCACGCCGATTATTTTTTAATGGCATCCAAACAATAAAATTTACCTGAGAGAATTTAGATCCCATAAAATATTACTTTACGTTGTTAAAATCCCTAATCTAAAGACACTCTAAAGGTGTGTTTGGGAGTGGAGGAAGGGGGTTTAAAAAAAGGAAGTGGGAGGAACTGACGACCGTGGGAAGGGAGGGCTTTGAGGGTTTTTTCTTCTTCGTAATATGAAATTTCCTAATTCAAGGGAACTCCGAAATTGCATTGGAAGATAATTTTGAAAAGTTGTAAATGGTTTAGGTAAATTTTTCAAATGCAATCTAAGTTGTTGTAATAATCTCAAAATTAATCAAAAAGATTCATTTCCTCTCCTCCCAAAGCCCTTCGATCTCTTGCCCTCCAAACTCTCATAAAAAACCTAAAAGAGTTGTTGAAAATGTAATTAAATTAATACCAAGTAAAAATAAGTGAATGAATGGGAATGAGTAACTAATATGTAAGAAGAGAAGTACACAATAGGCATTAAAATGAAACAGCAAGGGATTATTTCTCACCCTAAAGCTAATAAATCTGACCACAATATTGTCAGCCATGGTAAAGAACGTAGGGCTCTGTAAAGTAGTTGCATGGTCATTCCATTCAACTATTGTCTTGCTCATCCCCGCTCCTTGTATAATAATGTAAGGCTTATCATAAGGAATTCTCAATTTCTCCCTATACAAAATAAACCACCACAAAAACTCAACAATTTTTCATTTGAATATCGATATTAATTTGTTGTATGGAAATATTAGCACACAACTGTTTTATGATATTCCACATAGTTCTACTTAATCTGGTTAATTATTTATCATTTCTCCTGTGTAAGTGTAGCTCAGTTGTTTACAGAGGATCGGGTTCGAACACTGAATTACACACTTATAGTGAGTTAACCTAGCCACTAGACTACTTAGTAAAAAAAAATCATTTAAATGTAACAATGACACGAGAACAATACAAAAGTTTCAACAATCGATTTCGATATATAAATTAATGAATTTGTCATCCAAGAAAAATAATGATGAAAACTACTTATAAGTTTACCTGTATATGCCTTCTTTTATAATGATGGAAGTCCAATACCTATTGTTTGAAGGAATGGAATCAATAGCAGATTGTATGGTAGAGAAACTTCCATGGTGCCCCTTTGGATCAACTGTTATTTTCCTGTAAGGGAGTAACCTATTTCCATATCTTCGGTGAATTTGAGCATTTGATAGTTCTACTCCCAAATCAACCATGAGAAATAGACAAGTAAAATAACACCAATGAAAAGACATAATTATTGGTAACAAATGAGATTTTCAATACCGTAAAAATAAACTAGAGATTTTTAAAGTATAGAGATTTGGTTCTTAACTTGAACAAGCAAAAATTACAATGAAACGTATTTGAAAGGTGAAGTATGTATTTTTTTTGAGGGAAGGTGAAGTATGTATTTAAAGAGTTACTAGTAAGAGTTTTTTATTTTATTTTAAGGAAGCTAGTAAGAGTTATTTTGAGGGAATGAAGACAGTCAACTTAATCAAGGTTTACTAAGGAAAGTGTTCCACTAATGGTATGTCATATTTATGATTCTCAAAAATCATAGTCAATTTTTGTTTCCAAATGTAAATATAATAATGTAATAATAATATATATTCTCAATGTCAAGAGAATTATTATTATTATTTTGATATCGTCAAATTAATTGCACTTTATTTTTATTTTTTTCTTGAAAGAAAATTAATGGCACTTCTTATTTTGTTTGACCTTTGGTTGAACAAATTAAATGTCATAATAATTTTCCAAACGAAAATCATTGCTTAGACCTACTCCATCCTGTCATATTTATAAGCAAAAATGTGTTTTTTAGGTTCATTTAACATTTAATGTATTTGGTATATATATAGACCAAATACATTAAGTATTCAATGAATTTAAAAAATATTGTTTTGCTTATAAATGTGATTGGAGGCCGTATAAAACTAACTATGTACATAGGGTCATAGCCTCGGTTTTTAGTTTTATTATTGGGACTATTGATGGCCATATCCTAATACCATTTTTTTTCCTTTAAATTTTGTCAATAATGTGCATTTTAATTACTTTTTTTTTTGCTAGGATTAGTTACTATGATTCAATGAATTTGTCAAAAAAATTATTCATTTTAGGAATATTTTTTATGTTATATATGCAATTAATTGTCCTTGTCAGAGTACATTTAAGAAAAATGTTATTTTTTAATATTTATTTTATGTTTGAACTTTTTCAAATAAAAGGAATCATTAATGCTTATTTCCCCATTATGTTTCACCAATTATATCATTTGATATTTTTTTCATATAATTATGTTTATTTAATACATGTATTAAATTAATATATTTATCGAATTAATATTATTTAGATGGGGAAATGGTTTATATACATACTTTTAAATTGTTATTTAAAATTATTTTATAATAAAGCAAAAAGGTAGTTAGTGTTATTTTATTTCATTCTTAGATTTCCTTTTGAGAATTTTTAAAAATAAAATATTTAAATTGATTTTTAGTTCATTTTCTAAAATGACGGTTTTAAAATCGTCAAATATGCAACAACATGGTAGACTTTGCCTTTAAAAATTGCATATTAAATCCTTCCAACAAAGTTACATCTTTAAAACATGTGATCCTCTATCTCTTGAATATCTGGGTCACCACACACAATCCGAAGTCACACCAACCGGCAAAACTCATCTACGAGAATACTCGGGCACCACAAACAATCCAAAATCATACTAACCGCCAAATTTCCTCTAGGAGATAAGTTTGAGCGAGTTGGAAGACTACCAACCCCTAAGAGATGATTAAATTATGCTTACTTTCCGTCATAAGTTGAAATCCACATTCTCGTCCCTTTCTGTTAAACTTAGCCCATTTTATTACAATTAATCTAATATGCTCTCTTTTTTTACCAATATTTTATTCACAATTTCGTTAACAACATATTATAATTTTAAAGAAAAATAAGATAAAATATAAATGTTGAGTTTCATCAAAAGTAAAATAAAAAATAATAGTGGAAAAATGATTAAAATTGATAAAATAGCTTATTAAATTTTATATTCTAAAATCATAAAATTATAAATAAAATATTTAAATTTAATTAGTATTAACATTTGGAGTTATAAATTAATTAATTTTTTTTGGAAAACTCGGTATTCGATCCAAGGACCGACTATTGATTTCTTAAATGGTGCCTTGGAATTCTTTTTGACAGAAAATTATGATTTATATTTTATAGTTAATTATTGTTATAAAAATGTTTATTTACATGAAAATAGGTTAACATGCAATACATATTTAATTCTTAAGAGAACTGGAGTGTAATCCAAACATGTTATAGGAGAGGAGAGTATAGTTTTCTCTTATATTTACTTTTTAAGAGAAGAGAGTGTAATTCAAACTTCTCTCATGAAAATACTTTTTTGGTAGTGCCTCTCATGAGAACATAATTATGAGAGTGTAATTTTCTCTATTTAATTTGTGTAAGTGTAAGAACATGACTTGGGTTTAAGGATGTTAAAGGGGTAAAGCCGGGTGCGGTGTGCTCCTCAATTCCAAGTTCCACACAACTGGGAGATTTTATCTCCATCTCAATCCCCCGTTCTTTGCATGGACCCAATCAACATAAAATAATTATAAATTCTATATTTGTTTAGATGAATATCAATCTAATTTGACCATCGTCCCTATACCAAACTTCTTCCCTGCAACATAAATGTTTTTCTATTATTTTATATAAAAAGTCGTGGACTTTGAAAATCTATTCGATCAACACATCTTGCTCATTTTTTTTTTCTCGTGTAGGAAAACTAGTTAGTCTTCTCAAATGAAAGGTTTATTTCTCTAAAAATACTTCTAAATCCATTGTAAAGTATATCAGCAATATTTTAAATATTGAAGTTACTAATGATTTTGGGAAGTATCTTGGTATCTCTTTTTATCAATGATAGAAATGAAATGATAAATTCTCTTATCCTGTTATCATGGATTATTAGGAATGGTAATTCAATCATAATCGGTGCCTTCCTTTGGAAGCTCAGTCATGGGAAGTTCTTAACAAATGCTGAAAGAAAGCATCGATGTATGAGTGATAAAAATAAAAACATAATTATTGTAAAGCAAAAATGTAGACTAAGAAAATTATGCTATTTTTTATTTTATTTTTTTATAACAAAAATATGCTATTCATGCATTCTTTTTGTCGTCAATTTTCTTCATCGTCTATTCTTTAGCTACCTTCCTTTATTGAGGTTCACATGAGTGAGATTAATGTTAAGTAGTATACTCTATATTGAGGTTCACAAGAATGAGATTAATGTTAAGTGGTATTCTCTTAATACGCTTAACGTTGATAGAACATATCACGACATATACATGTCATGCAGCTTGTGAAGGACTTATAGTATGTATTTGGAGAGGCTTAAAATTTTCAAAACCACGGCAGAATATCACGTTTGCAGTGAAGCCAAAAATGCTAGCTTCACAAAACCACGTTGAATCCTGCCTTGGGAAGTGGAAATCTTGCCTCCACCACTAATCCAAACAGAGGCATAAGAGTGTTAGATAACAATAGGTTATTGAGTCGAGGAATTCTAATATGGTCACAAGACTAAATAAATAGTATTTGGTCACACTCACGTGAAGAAGTACTTTTTTAATAATAAAGAAGAAAATGATAAAAAAAAATGATTGAGTATTTTGAGAATAATCTTCTTATGTGTACATGTCTAAACACTATTGATTTAATCTTGTGACCATAGAAGAATACCTCTATTGAGTGTGTGTTATTGGGCCTTTTAGGCTTATAAATTAGTAGAGTCTATTATATTTTAATATATATTCTCAGGTAATTTTTAATATGTAATGTTGTCGAAAAATGTTATTGAAACCTAACCATCTCTTTCTTATTCTATATGAAATCCTAGATTGTTAACATGGTATCCGAATATTGTAAGATCCTCCTTGAACAATTTGTATTGTTCGGCTGTTAGTTCCCAAAACCAAAAATTTGGGAATGTGTTTGTTTGGCTTTTTTATGATTGGTTTGGAAAATAAAGTTTTTGGAATTTCGGGATATGTTTGAACCCTTCGTTGAATATGGTTTTGTCTCACCGAAGTATGTTAGCTGCCTAGTTGTATTTCATAGGTCGATGTCGTTGATTGTTGTGTTTGATTTCTTCTGTTTGATTACTTCTTTCTATCTCTCTTTATCGGTTTCTTCTAATTAGTTGTTTCTCTATGTATCGGTTTCTTCTGTTTTGGTTACTTTTTCCTAATGCTTCTTTTATTTCGTTTGGATTGAGATTATTTGGATTAAATTGGTTTGGTTTAATTTGAATCTTCTCTCGTATGGTTCATCGCTTAGGTTGCTCCTCCTCTAGGTTAGTTTTGATATTAGTCGGCATGACTTAACATCTTATTTTCAGGGTTAATTTGTAACAAGATTAAAGCTTAGTAGGCTTCAACTTGAGGGGTAGTGTTATAACTATATATTACTTAGTATGTTTTTTGTTTGACAAACTTTTAATGTTAGGTGTTATTGCATCATGAGTTTGAGGAGAGATGTTAGATGATGGGTTAGTGAATCTATGCTATTGTGCCCTTTAGGTTTATAAGTTAGTAGAATCTATTATGTTTTACTATATATTCTATCGTAACTTTTAGTCATGTAATGTCATTGAAAAATATTATTGGAACCCTAAACGTCTCTTTGTTATATTCTATATGAACCCCTAGATTGTTAACAAAGAGATCATATGAAACCCTATATATTCTATACAAACTTTAAAAAGCTACTTTTGTTATGGCTGGACTTTGGGGATTTATTCACAGGCTCATATTGACTTTTAGTATGGGTCTCACGTTTATTCTTGCCGAGCATAATTCTCTTAATGTTGTCTATATGATTTGTTCTCATAAAGTTTGTAACCTTTTTCTCATGCATCAAGAAGATTTATTGTTGAATGGTACCTATTTAAGTGATAAGTTTGTGAGGTTTTATACCCCTCTAGCTGTTGACTTGTGCTAGATTCAACTAAAGTTAAATGCGCTATAAAGGGTTTAGGTTCGTCAATCCTATAGGTTCCTTTATGCCTCTGCATAAAGTATTAGGTGGGTCTTGCTCTCTCAGAGGTACTTGAAACATAAAAGAGATGGATTTTCTAAATTGTTATCTAAAGGCTCCACTTCGTCTATGAATCTTAGAAGGACATCAACAAACTCTCTTTTACCTTAGTAGTTCTACAAATGAGCAACCATATCCGGTCTACCTTACAAAGGGGAAAAGAGTAAAATCAATTGCAACGTCCGTAGTAGAGTGCCGCTCTGTTTCTAAGTTCAAACATCATCCCTAGGCATGTCACCTCCTTAGGTCCGATGAAAGCATTAAGACCTTTGCATAAGAAAATTAAATAGGACACATGAAATAACTGAATAAAAGACTTAAATAAAAATGATCCAACAAATAAAATAGAGCAAACCATACCCAATTAGTGTTTAGTTACTCATGGTAACCAAAGACAAAATTACAAAAGAATATAACGTACCCTAAAGATGAAGGATGACGAGAGACTCATTCCTTGAAGCTCCTAGTGCTTGCCTTCCTTTTGAATCGCTTCGTTCTGAATGAGAATTTGTGAATGAGACGAATTTTATAATATGATGACTTCCATGTGGGTTTGGGTTGAGAAACAAGGCTTTTCCACCTGGAGGTGCATGCCCTCGTGTGTGGGAGGGCGCCCCTCGTGCTCTAGTGCAGTTTTTACACGCCTTGTGCTTTCATGCAGCAGCACACCTAGAGCGCTCCAGTAGCCTTCGGCAACGTGTTTTCACCTTTTTATTGGTACTTATGAGTGTTTTCTTCCTTGAAACTTGTCTTGGGACTTATAATATAATTTATCCTCTTTATAATGTCTTTTAAGGCCTCTTGAATCATCATCCAATGTCTTCCCAAATCCTATTAAGATGCTTTGTTTTTCTTATTTGCATGATTTTGTAGTGAATTTCAACAAAAACACCTAAGAATTGTTTGGTTTCGGAAAAACAAGAATTACATGACTTGAAATGAAAAGATTACAAAATGTCCCAAAAATCATAGGCAATTGTTCTAAAACTCTTCTAAATTGGATCAAAACCTAATAAAAAAGACTAAAAAATATGCTAAATATAATGTAAGATGATATGATATCATGGGGTGATGGCCTTCTTACGAGTCACATCAATATATTTCTTTTATTTGAGGATTGGTGTCTGCAATGGTCCAACTGTGAACAAAGTTCTTTGTCTAAAGGTTTATCTGGCCATTGTCCAATCTCTCCGACTGTTGATGAGGGCAATTAGGGTCTACGGCCTCTGCTCATGCTCAAATGATGGGCGGATCTTATGAGTTACAAACATATTGTTCAAGATAAGTGGAACTCTTTTCAAGTGGATGGTTGGAGAGAATTTGTGCTAATGAAAAAAACTTAAAAATATTAAAGGTTGTCTGAAGCTTTGACACTAATAACATTCTCAGAACTTGGATGGTCAAATAGGTGAGTTAAAAGATCGCATCTCTACTTTTGGTATTTGGGGAGAGGATTTCGATCTTGTGGCTGAATAATTAAAGGAGCTGCATTCCTTAACTTCCAACTCGTTCACCTTGTTTAAACTTAATAGCAACAAACTTTTGTACTAATCTCGATTAATGTGGTTAAAATAAGGGGAAGCTAACTCCAGAAGAAAAAAAATCATGGCATCATGTCCTCTCGTAGGCGTGCGAATGATATTATTTCTTTATCATTTCATGGAGCTCAAGTCACTACAAGAAAAACACCAAACTGGGACACAATTTTGGGGCATAATTATTTTCCGTCCCAAAATAATTAAATTGGGATAGAATTTGTGACACTATTTTGTCACAAATATTTTATTAAATAAATCTTTATTGTTTTGGGACGGAATTGAAATTGTCTCCAATTTGAGACGGATTGTCGTTTCTATCGTAAAATTGGGACGGTATTTTTATTTTCGTCTCATATCTGAGTCAAAATTTGTATTTTAGTTCAAAATTTTGAGAAAAATGAGCGTCAGAATTTTGGCGCCAACATTCTGATGGAAATATGTAATCTCTTTATCAGTCGCAACTTGATATATTATATATTTATTTATTTAACTTTTTTATCTTTTATTATCTATTTAATAGATACTATCTTGTAAAAAAAAAGTTATAAATACATTAATTAAATTAAATTAAATTTTGCAAGAAATGAAATTATTTTAACCATTTTGCTTCCAACTTTTAGTTAGGGGGTATCCGTGAAGTTGGTTTCAACCATTTTGCTTCCAATTTTTAGTTAGGTACATCAGAGCGTCCAGGAATTGATAACCTCTCTTTTAAGTCTTTAAATTTTTTTGCAAAGTGGAAATTTAATTAGACCTTTCAGCCTCGAGGAGGTTAAATATACAGTGTACTGTGATAGTTTTAAGAGCCCAAAGCCTGAAAGAAATAGTTTTGGTTTTAACAAAGATTTTTGGGCTGATTTTAAAGATGATTTTAGACATTTCATGACTGAATTCGATCGTAACCAAAATTTGTCGAGAGGAATCAACAACATTTTTATAGCCCTTATCCCTAAGGTTAAAAGTTCGCAAAGGTTTGCTGATTTTAGGCCAATTTCAATGGTAGGAAGCATGTATAGAGTTCTATCTAAGATCTTATCTAACATATTAAGGTAAGTAATTGGAAGTGTTACATTAGACTCCCAGTCATCCTCTATTCAAGGTAGACAAATTTTAGAAGGAATTCTTATAGCTAATAAAGTTAAGAATGATGTTCGGAGGTTAAAAAAAAGAGTTACTGTTATTTATAGTTGACTTTAAAAATGCTTTTGTCTTGGTGATTGGAAGTACCTTGAATCAATGATGTTAAAAATTAGTTCCATACCCTTTGGCGGAAATGGATCACAAAATGTTAGACTACAGCTTTGGCTCCAATCTTGATGAAAGGGAGTCCAACTGATGACTTTAAATTTGAAAGAGGGCTTCATCATCGAGACCCCATTTCACCCTTTCTATATTTACTAGCTGCTGAAGGCATTAATGTTTTGATGAATGCACCCATGGAGGATGAGCTATTTATAGAATATTCATCTTGTGGTTCAAACAATATCTATGTCTCCCATTTTCGATTTGATGATGACACTATATTGTTGGGAGTCAAGAGTTGGGCAAATGTTAGATCCCTAAAAGTTGTTTTTATCCTTTTTGAGTTGATTTCAGACCTAAAGGTAAATTTCAATAAAAGCATGTTGTTCGGTTTTAATGCGGTTGAATCTTGGATGGTTTAGGCTGTTATTGTGTTGAATTGTAAAATTGGCCGCCCCCCTTTCATTATTTGGGGCTTCCTATTAGTGGTGATTCTTGTAAATTGAATTCCCAACAATCCCTTCTTGATCGTATTAAACCTATATTGTCAATTTGGAAGAGAATAAACATTTCTTTTGGTGGTCAATTGGTTCTTCTGAAGTGCGTCTTGTCCTCTTTTTCAGTCTACTTTCCTTCCTTCTTCAAGGCTCCCGCATATATCATTTCTTCTATCGAAACTGTTTTTAATTGTGTTTTTCTAGGGGTGGTGGGTGGGTGAGTAAGGATGTTGGCAAAATTTCTTGGATAAATTTTGCTATTGTTGTTCTAACAAGGAGAAAGAGGGCCTGAGGGATAGGCGGTTCAGGGCATTTAATATGGCTTCGTTGGGTAAATGGTGTTGGAGATTGAAGGGTGGTAGTTTATGGTATATAGTTTTATCAACCAAATTCTGAGAGGATGGATGCATGTTGCGGTTGCGTGTAGAAGGGAAAAATGGTCCATTGTCGTGGGGTAATTTGGTTAGTATTAATCAGGGTGCTGGTGTGGGTGTGGAAATATGGGTAGATGATAATTTTGTGTGTTGTAGGTAACAGAGCTTCGATTTTATTTTGATGATAATTCAACCACTTTTTTTTTTTTATCTTTTTGATAATAAAATGACAATTCTGGATGAGATGAAACATTTAGGTTGGGGTAAGGGGATGCCAAACAATTATTATCGAAGAAATTTGTGATATTTTTGGGCCCTTTGTTCCTAATGATGTGCTTCGCTAATATTAAAAATATTGGTGATATTTATTATCGAATAAATTAGGATAATTTTCATAACAAAACAAATTATATTTTAGTTGAAAATGGACCTACTAGAGAAATTAATCTTAATCTTGTCTTTGAAAGGTTCCAAAAAAATAAATTACATCAATATAGTAATGTCAACTTTCTTGAACTCATTGAAAGGATTGTATAGTTGAATTTGATAATGCAAGATCATGCGAGACACATTCATGTATCATCTTAATGAACTTGTTAAAGATACTTATAACATATAAAGATACTTATGAACTTGTTACAAGATACTTCTAGTATACAAAGGAGTTCTTGTATCTATAATTCCTCTAAAAAGTCTAACACTGATTTTGTATCATGTATTATGTGTTGATATACTTTTACTTTTTTGGTGTTATCATTGTTAGGTGATAAATTTCAGTCTACTTCGCATGTGCTATTGTTCTATATTTCTACAATATTTTATTTTATTTTGGTGTCTATAAAGTATTTGATTTATTTTCAAATGTTGCCTAAAAATCATTTATTTGGTAGTTGCGGAAGAAAAAAAATGAAATGAAGAGTTAATAAAATCACAACAATGAGCTAACAAATTTTACGCAGTATTATATAAGGGATCATTTTCTCATATTATGTCTAAGACCCCTAAAACTCTAGGAACGACCCACCAACCGCCTTCCAACGAAAGACAATTTAACCAATAGGGTGGTGATTAATAGTTTCTTTCTTTTGTTCATCTTTTTTGTCTTTGGTTCCCTTTGTAAATATTGTTGAGACCTTGTCGTTTTTCCTTGGCACG